>JABLTL010106937.1_pt1 | contig 47484 bp, 37 predicted proteins | sample 7160151 | NCBI WGS metagenome assembly JABLTL01 (sample SAMN14651223, study PRJNA627086) | human gut metagenome | isolation source: feces | host: Homo sapiens | reverse complement strand
ATGTCCCAATGAAATGGATTTGAATGTAAATTCCATCTCATTGGGGTATTGGATAAAAATTATTGGTAATTTTTAATAGTACGTTTTATTCGTGATAACATTCCTTTGCCTTATCTGATATGTTGTAGTCTGAATAGCTCTTTCTGTTTTTCTATCTCTTCCTTAAGCTGTTGCTCTGTAGGGAGATAGGTGAGATATTTAGAAGCGAATAATTGTTTGCTGTCGTGCAGGATGGAAAATCTTGCAATGTCCTGGCTGGTTTCCGAACAGAGCAGTATGCCGATGGTCGGGTTGTCGCCTTCCGTGCGTTTCATCTCATCATACATTCTTACATACATATCCATTTGTCCAACGTCCTGATGGGTGATTTTGGTCGTCTTCAGGTCGATCAGTACGAAGCATTTCATCAGGTAATTGTAGAATACCAGGTCTATGTAGTAGTCCTGGGTATCGGTGATGATGTGCTGCTGGCGCTCTACAAAGGCATAGCCTTTGCCCATCTCCATCAGAAACTTCTGAAGATGGGTGATGATGGCACTCTCCAGTTCGCTTTCCGAGAAACTCATGTCACGGGATAAGCCCAGAAACTCTGTCACCATTGGCGACTTGATGAACATGGCTGGTGAGTCTGCGTATCCTTTTGTGAGGGTTTTCATCTCGTTCTCTACCTCATCTTTATGCTCATTGCTGGTTTGCAGGAGTCGATAATAGTATTGTGAGGCAACATTGCGGTCGAGGGTTCTTGTGCTCCACATTTGCTCGGAAGCCTCTTTCAAGTACCATAGACGAGCCTCGGAGTCATTTACTCTTAATATGCTACGAATATGAGTCCATTTCAAATTGTGAACGCGCGCGTTCACAATTTGCCAATCAGGAAAAGAAAGATAGAATTGCTTGTAATACCACAAGTTTCGTACATTGTATTCCTTTCCTATATCTGAGACGAGTTGTTGAGAGAGAGCTTTAAGCAGTTGGGTTCCATAATCTGCACGCTCTTTACCGTTTTGCTCTTCCTCAACAATGCGTCTTCCAATTTGCCAATTAGAATAAAGAATATTTTGGTTAATGGAGGCATAAGCATTCTCTCTTGCCTTATTCAAGATAGACTTTATGTCGTTAACCATACTATTCAATGCATTATTTGATATAATTATGTTCTTTTCCATATTTTACTTCTTATTATATTTATTCTCTAAGAATGTCCAAGCACGGCGATAGTCGGCGATGCGGTCGCACTTGTTATAGGATGCATAACAGGTTATACCTGTATATTTTATACTTTTTCGTGCAAATTTAATAAAAATGTAGAAGATGGGCAAATTTTGATGGCAGAAAATCGCATAAATGGCAGCATTTTCTAGATTTATACGAAAAAGCCCCAACCTTATGCGGGACATAAGATTGGGGAGTGGAAATGAAAGTATATGAGAAGAGTATGGAGAATTAACTGTCATTGAAGGTACAAAGGTAAAACAAAAAACTCAGATAATGTCCGTTTTTTACAAGTTTTAATGCTTTCCACTTTCCAGGGGGGTAGACTGGGCATTGCCTTGCTAAAGGCGGTAATAGTGGGAGCTGATTTTGGGGTAATTTGCTGATGAGTTGCAGATTTCTTTTGATTTTCTTTGTAGTTTCGAGAAAAAAACGTAATTTTGGCGGCAAAAGTTAAACGTTTAATTGAAAATACAATGGAACAGACTGTTTTTAACCCTGCTCAGAAGAAGATTCTGCAGATGATGTCTTATATCAAGAGCTGTGCCACGTTTTTACATTAAAAACAAACAAATTAAAACAATATGAAAAAAAACTTTTCGAACACAAAGACTATGAGATTAGTTCTCTCGGTATGTTTTGCTTTGGGGGGATTTTGTGCACAAGATTCCAACCTTTATGCTCAGCCTGCAAGCGGCTGTAAATTAGCTTCACAAACCGTCATTTTGCCCTGTACGGAAGTAGCCAACTTAAACGGCTTGGTTATTCCCTCCAATTTCTTCAAGGAAGCCTGCAATGGAGGAGCTGTTCTTTCGGTTACAACAAAGACTTCCGATACTGGTGCTTCTTACGCAGATGTGAAAGGCATTATTCGTTCTGTTGACCCCGATGCCCCAAACATAGAATGGGAGATTCTGTTGCCAATGAAATGGAATGGAAGAAGTTTGCAATTGGGAGGAGGTGCCAACAACGGCTCCATCCCTAACGTTCATGGCACATCAGCATTCGGAAGCGTGAAACCTATCGATGCCGGTTATGTGGTCTATGGAGATGATTCCGGACATCAGTCGAGCAGCGGTATGGATGCATCGTTTGCTTCTAACGAGGAGTCTCTGAACAATTATATTCGACAACATCTGATTAAAGCGCATGACGTGATGCGTTATGTGGTGAACCATTTTTATGGACAGGAGCCTGTGTTTAATTATTTTGCTGGTTGCTCTACGGGAGGACGCGAAGCCTTGGAATGCGCCACCACCTACGGCAAGTACTACGATGGCGTTTTTTGCTCACAACCGGCTTCCAACTATGTGCTGGCACGACTGTGGGGAGCCGTTCTCTCACAAGCTGTTTACAAAAATTTTGATGCTGATACTTATCCACATTCGGACGGGTATATTGACGAAGAAACCCTCAAGGGCATACAGCAAGATGCTATTTCGCTTTACGACAAATGGGATGGAATAGAAGACGGAATAGTCTGCAACATCTTTGCAGCGCGAAACAACCGAGATAATTTTTTGAACATCATCCGGAAAAAATATCACTTGACAGATGCCCAAATGAATACGATAGATGTATATGCCAATGGCTTCCGTTTGGAGTATGCCATGAAAAACGGAATGAAAACCTACAAAGGGTGTTCAGCCTTAGAAGGTGGCGCGATGGATTTAGGTTCAAGTGAAGTGCCACGTGAACCACTCGACACCCGATACAATGTGCATCATGGAGACCGCGCCGATGGTATATTCAAGTATTTCTTCACCAAAGATCCGACATGGAAACTGATAGAACATGACTATTTCCATCCTGACGAGAATTTATATCGCATATTGATGGATGCCTCGGCACGCTATGATGCCAACAGCCCGGATTTTGATGATTTTATCTCTCATGGCGGAAAGCTGATATTGTTTTCCGGCTGGATGGACATGTCGATGAGTCCTTGGCAATTGATTGATCAATACAAAGGGTATGTTGATAAATATGGACAAGAAACGACCGACTCCTTCTGCAAGTTCTACATAATGCCTGATGCAACTCATGGGTGGGGCGTAACCATGGACTATATGAGTTGGCTTGACCAATGGTGTACTACGGGAAACTATCCGCAAGAAACCCTTTATGCCACCATGCGTAGGACCCATGGGCAGATGCCTATGGCCGAATATCCAGGATGGGTGAAATACATAGGTGGTGACCCGATGTCCGGAACAAGCTATCAGATTATCAAACAAACAAACGAATAAACATATGAAACGTTTCTTTTTATTCTTTTTTGCCAGCCTGTGTGCGGTAATACCGGTATGTAGTCAAGTTAATGTCTTGGAACGTTGTACCCCCGAATCACAAGGAGTCCCTTCGGAAAAGATTACAGCTCTATTCGATTCGCTGATGACGTTTCCGAATACAGACATTCATAGCGTAATGGTTTTGCGACATGGGAAAGTCATTGCAGAAATGTATCCGGCTCCTTTCAAGCCAGAATATGGTCATCAGTTATTCTCTTGTTCGAAGACATTTACTGCTGCTGCGGTGGGCATAGCCATTATGGAGAATCGTTTAAGACTTGACGACCGGCTTGCCACCTTTTTCCCCGAACTTTTACCCGATTCCATCTCTGAATGGTTGGCCGAAATAACTGTCCGTGACCTGCTGACAATGACTTCCGGTTTTGAGGTGGATACGAAGATGAGGACATTTTCTTCACATTGGATAGAGGGATATTTGAAACATCCTATGGTGGCAAGACCAGGGGAACGGTTTGCATACGACTCTATCGACACTTATTTGCTTTCGGCCATTGTTCAACGAGTCACAGGAATGAAAATGATGGATTACCTTAAGCAACGTCTTTTTCTCCCATTAGGCATTACAGAGGCTTATTGGGAAGAAAGTCCAGAAGGCATCAATAGCGGAGGCTGGGGGTTGTATTTGCAGCCTGAGTCTTTGGCCAAATTCGGGCAATTGTTGTTGAACAAAGGGGAGTGGAATGGAATGCGGTTGTTACCTGCGAAATGGGTAGATGAAATGACCTCACGGAAAGTAAATCTACCTAACGGCGACGATTATGGCTACCAGATGTGGATGTGTGCATACCCCAATGCATCGCGTGCAGACGGGGCGTATGGACAATATATTATTGTCATTCCCGACAAAGAAATGGTCATCACTATCACCCAGTGTATGACTGGCAATGGGGGGAAGGAGCAGAGCCATATATGGAATGTCCTTTTGCCTCACGTCTCTGAAACTCCTTTGGCAGTAAAAAAAACAAAAAAGTTTGCAAAACGTTGGCAACAATATAGCCATCCGATACCGCAGGGAAAGGTGTCTTCTTCAACTATGAAGAAAATACAGAGTAATAATTACCAATTGGAAGACAATGTGTTAGAATGGCGTTCTTTCCGTTTTGAACCTTCCGAGAATGGCTTGTCTCTCTACGTGATGGATAAAGCTGGGAAAGAAAGTAAAATCGCTTTGGGTTATAAAGAATGGAAAACCTCCCCCATCTCTTTCTATCCACCCAATTCCCGTCGATCCACATTGGGCAGTTTCAGCAATATTCCCACCCCTTTTTTAGTAGGTGGAGCTTATGCGTGGGGCAGCCATAATCAGTTGGAAGTTAAGCTCCACTTCGTTAACTGGATGAGTGCGGTTAAGCTGGTTTTTAATTTCCAAGACGACAAGATGCACGTTGATATTTACAGAAACTTCGACAACTCCCAGACATTCACACGAAAGAAATTTTCCGGATTATAGGGCGCTTATGCGGCAATATAGCAGCGGTGTCAAAAAAGCTGGAGAGAAGACATATCAGCGACTCAGCGCTTGCATGAGCAATATTAAAGCGGATTTACAAGCAGCCGTCTTTTGATGGTTGTGCTTTCATAAAGTAATTAAATGAACTCTTAAGCCTCTGGTGCGTGATGCATCGGGGGCTTTTTTGTGCGGAATTTGCACGAAAATCGGGGCAGCCTGCGGAAAAAACGTTAAAATCGAACCAAACATAACATTTATTTGAGTGATATTATCAACAAAGCCCCAACCTTTACGATAAAGCCCCAACCTTATGTGCGGGAACATAAGATTGGGGGAGGAAAGAGAGATGAGTACGGAAAATTATATGTGGAAATGAATGCTGGAAAGCCACTTCTTGACATCGAAACATGGACACTCCTTGTGGACACCAGGGAGATCTCTATGACCCAGGATCTCGGCTTCAGGATAGTCGGTGCAGAGGCTCTTCAGAAGCTCTCTCATCGCTGCCTTCTGGGCTGGCGTGCGGGTGTCGGCAGGACGACCATTGGCATCCAGACCACCCTCGTAACAGATGCCGATGCTGCGGGCGTTGTAATGACGGGCATGAGCGCCAGGCTCCGACTCCGGACGGCACGGATAAATCACTCCGTCCTTCGTGATGTAATAGTGATAACCGATGTCACGGAAACCACGGGCTAAATGACACGCCTCCAACTCGCCTACCGTGAAGTCCTGGGTAACTCGGGTGGCACTGCAGTGGATGACGATTAAATTGATCTTTCTGTTCTTGAGCATAGGCAATTCTTGTTAATGATTACTGAATACTGATTATAGAAAACTGATTACAGAATACTGATTACTGATGATGGATTCATTACAGTCCCTTGCAGCTCTGCACGCAGACGGCAGAAGCGATGGCGGTAAGTACTGTGATGATAAGATTGATGATCTTCTTGATGGTTTCTTTTCTCATGGTCTGATGATTTACTAAAAATTGATTTACTAAAAATTGATTTACTAAAAATTGACTTTACTAATACTTGATTTACTAAAAATTGATTCAACTAAAAAGTTCATAACTAGGGAGATATCCTAAGAAGGAACCCCTATAACCCAGGCACCCGTGCAGAGTTTGCTTTTGATGAATGTTGCAGATGATTCCTGCCTCTTGATGCTCTCGGAATGCCCCTGACGCCATACGGCTCCCTTCTTTCAGATTTTACGATTCTCGGCTAAAAATTTACGTTGTCGCCGCCTTCTTCTGTAGAACCGCTATCCGTGGTTCCGCCGCCACCCTGTTGGGTGTTATCGGTGTTGCCACCGCCACCAGTCTGGCTGCCTCCACCACCTGTGGTCTGGCTGCCACCACCTGATGGGTTGTCCTTGCCGGCATCATCCGAATTCCCCGGATTACCTGGATTCTCCGTTGCAGGAGCTGCCAGATTGATGAGCTTGATAGAGGTGTCAAGGTTCTCGGTCTTGAGCTCGCCAGTGGCTCTGGCTCTCAACTTCAGTCCCAAAATGTACTTCCCCACGTTGTAGTTCTCCTTGGTAGGTGCACCGCCCTTCACCTTCAGTCCGAGGGAGAAAATAGCTATGTCGGCAAATTTTACATTTTTACCCAAGAGGAGCAACTCCTTGGTGCAGGCTGCTGCATCGGTCAGCATACCGAGGATGGCACCCTTGCTGTAAGGGGTGTTGTGGCTAGCCATGTGAGCGGCGAGCTCTTCGAGTCCGATGGTTTCATCGGATACTACTCGTGGAAACCATTTGCCGCAAGCTTCGGCAATCTTCTGGTTCGTGTTCTGGTATAAGACAATTCTGATCATAACGTTTAAATGGTTAAATTATTAAAGTTAATCGGCGCTGCGCATTGCCCGTGGTTCTTTCTGAATCACAATGCAAAGATACAACATTCAGAATCCGCCATTCACGGTTTCTCACGTTTACTCACGGTTTCTCACTGATTTTCACGTCTTTTTCTGAAGATAAGCCCGGAAGAATGATTTTCTTCCTATGGCTCGCCCAGATAGTCGAAGATGTGGGCTACCTGTATCGGACTGAATTCCTTCGACCATTTGGTGTAGCCGCTCTTCACCAGAGCATCGTGGAGAGGCTTGCAGCGGTTGATCCATCTTCTGAGATGGGCACTTGCCACTTCGGGAGTGGCATCAGGGAAATACTCAAGAGCTAACTCTTGCTTGGAATAACATTTCTGTTCCATATTGATTGAAATTTAAAAGTGACTTGTTTAGGATGCCTAAGTGACTTACTTACGAGCCGTAAGTGACTTGCTCAGGATGCCTGAGTGACTTGCTTAGGATGCCTGAGTTGACTTACTTTCGGGTGACAGGGTGACACCGGTGACAGGCTTTTCCTGAAATCTCTCTCACGTAGGCGGGCGGGAGGCCTTTCTGGAAAATTTTTCCTGCCTGCCCGCGTGAGAAAGTTTTAGAAAACAGGTGTCACCGCCGTCACCCGTCATCAGAATGGGAGATTGCTGCTGGCATCGATACCCAGGGAAATCTGATAGTTCCGAATCTCTTCTGCCGTGCGGATGATGGCGATGAAACCCCGGCTGTGCTTGGTGCGGGACTTCTTGAAATCCAGGTCGCTGAATGCCTTGCCAATCTTCTGGCTGCTCAACTTCTGAGTGATGTTGCAGCCGATGATCTGCATCGCCCGGGCTACGGACACAAACTCCCCTGTCTCTCCCTCCGAAGGCTTCCGGAAGTAGAGATCCACCAGTTCCTGTTCGAGGCGTGGCGTCTCGAATTTGCTGTTGTGCCGGTTCTGCCGCTCTATCTCTTCATCCGTAAACCAGTAGCGGTAGCCGCTCTTGTAGAGGGCATAAGCCTGGGCATAGATGCCGGGATGATTGAAGGGATGTTGACGAGGGGAGACGATGCTCTCTACCTCGAAAGGCAGCCAGCGGCGGGTACCCGTAGGATCGTTCAAAAACTCAGGATTGTTGCCCGTACCGCAGAAACTGTTGATGTGCTTGCGCTGCTCGGCATAGTGGGCATAGGCAGCTCGCTCGTTGATATACTGCATCGTCACCGCAGCCTTCAGCTGGTTCATCTCCGAGGCTGACATCGTATCCAGCTCCTCGCAGCAGATGAGGGCGTACTGCGAGAGGGCGATGAGATCATCCTTCGTCATTCGCTTGGCATTGGTCTTCGTGTAGAAGTACTGCTTCAGCTCTGGCGGAAGGAGATGATTGAACCAGGTGGTCTTGTTGGCACCCTGTTTTCCGATATAGACCAGGATGACATTGTTGACCGCCTCTTCGTCCAGCCAACCTGCAATCATTGCCACGAGCCACTTTTTCAGGCATTCCTCGAAGCTCAGCACGGAGCTGTCGGTATCCTTCACCTTCACGGTGGCAGCGAGTTCGGCGATGTAGTCCTTGTCGCCCTCCTTCCAGGGCGGGAGATGGGCGAAATAATCCTCGAAGGGATTGAATACGGGCGTATAATCGCTCTCGATGATATTGCGCATATCCAACTTATTTACCTTTACCGTGAGCGACATCTTGGTCCAGAGCGAGTTGACGTGTCGGTCGAGGAGTATCTGCCATTTTGGAGATTTGTCGGAAGCGGCGGAAGGTGATGCGCCTTCTGGGATTTCCAGGAACTCGTATCGCTGGGTGATGAGATTGTACCGGAGACGGATATGCCCATCGAGAAAATTCCTGATTTCCTCGACCGATGCGAAGCGGTTGTCACTGCCGCCATTTCCACCGCCTCCACCACCTCCTCCTGATGCCTTTCTGTTGGCACCGGGGGTGTTGTCGTAGCACGACTTAATGACCTGTTCCACATCATTATACTCGGGGAATTTCTGGAGAGCCCACTTCAGTACATCGGCATGGGCATAGCGCTTTCTGGCGAGCATATAGCCCGCCCGCATCACATAGTTGTTGTGCTTGGTCGGTTCGTAAACAATCTTGTCGGCTGCAAGTTTCGGTTGGATGATTTGCTCGTAGTAGGTGTTGATGCGGTCCAGTTTCTTCTGTTTCTGATTCTTCTTAGTTGTCTCGGTATGGAATAGAGAGATTTCTTCGGCTGAGAAAGAGATAGCATCGGAATTGTAGTATGCATCGGGATCGTAGGCGAGTCCACTGAGCCGGTTGACGTTCTTGCATTGAAAGTCAGCATTTTTGCCAATGAGCTGCTGATAGTAGTCATTGCCCTTGGCGAAGGCGGCGGGGTAGTCATCTCCGAGATAGGGATAGATGACTCGGATACCGTTGCCGCTCATCGTGATGTAGCAGAGTAGGGTGTGCGGATCGGCGCAGAGCTTCTGCTTCAGGGTGTTGAGAGCCGTGATATCGGGAGGCACTTCGGTGAAGAGCTCATCGAAATCTACGAGAGATAGGTGGGTGAGTTCCCGGATGTTGTCCTGACCCTTGCCTCCTTCGAGGTGGCAGGCTGGGGCAAAGAGGGGCGCATCTGCCTTAAAGGTTTTCTTGCCGGTTTGGCGGTAGGACTGGGTGAGGAACTTGAGTTTCTCATCGGTTTTCATAAATGAAACCAGGCTTTCGAGGTCTCCCAGTATGGGAGTCTTGCTGGTCATGTTTGCGAATTGTGATACTAGTTGCTTCATTTTTATCATTTACTATTGTTGGTAAAGCGGATTGTTCCGTTTACATGATTGAGTGAAAGGAGTTGGGGATAGGCAGTATCTCGCAGGTTTCATATCGCAAAGTTACAAAAAAGGACTGAAAGGTCGATTCCCATAGTGGGAATCTTCAAGTATATATTTTCAAATTATTAAATTAGTTTAACAATGTACAAAAGTAAAATTGACATTGACATGCATTTATTTGGCAAAACATTGCGCCAGATCATGCATGACAATGAGATTAACTGCGCAGAGTTCGCAGCCAACATTCAGCTGGGTCCAAAGTACCTTACGGGAGTCAGAAAAGGTAAGGAAGTGTATAACCACGCTATTTACGTGAGAATCGTAGATGGTCTGAAAGGCTATTTTTCAGAAGATGTTTATCCGGATATTAGAGAGAAACTTATCCGTGCATCGTTTGGGGTTGAGGTATAAAATAAAAGAACGCAAGCCCGCTAGGCGTTCCGCCGGATTTGCAATCCGGCGTCAAAAAATGTCCTTACCTATTTAGGCTCTGCGGATTTGCAATCCGCAGCAAAGGAGTATGCTTTTCCTTTTGTTTGGGGATTGCAAATCCCCCGGTTTTAATAGGTCGAACCTTTTTCTACGGCGGATTGCAAATCCGCCGGGACGAGTAGCCTGATATCTGTGCGAGGAGCAGAAGTGATGAATTCAAGAAAAAACCCCACGATTTTCTTGCTCAATAAGAATAAAAACCTTATCTTTGCAGCAGACTTAGAAGAAAACCGAATATCTCGGAACAAACAAGTGATAAATGATAAGGAGACAATTTTATGAAACAGATTGAGGAAAGATACATCAGCCTGCTGACCGATTTCGGCTTCAAGCGAATTTTTGGAACGGCAATGAACAAGGAATTGCTCATTTGCTTCCTCAACAGCCTGTTTAATGGCAGACAGGTTGTGAAGGATGTGTCGTATCTGAATCCGGAGCACGTGGGAGATGTCTATACCGATCGAAAGGCCATCTTCGACGTATATTGTGAAGGAGAAAACGGCGAGAAATTCATCGTAGAAATGCAGAATGCCTATCAAACATATTTCAAGGACCGCTCACTCTTCTACTCGACTTTCCCTATTCGTGAACAGGCTCCCAAGGGTAGTGACTGGGATTTCAAGCTCAATCATGTCTATACTGTTGCCCTGCTCAACTTCAACATGAACGAGGATGCCTTCGACAAGGAGAAAATCCGCCATCATGTACAGTTGTGCGATACCGCTACCCACAAGGTATTCTATGATAAGCTGGAGTTTATCTATGTAGAGATTGCCAAGTTCGACAAGACCCTGGAAGAATTGGAAACGCTATATGACAAATGGCTTTATGCGCTGAAGAACCTCTATAAGCTTACCCAGCGCCCGAAAGAGCTGTGCGATAAGATTTTCGACCGTCTCTTTGAGGAAGCCGAGATCGCCAAGTTTACCCCGCAGGAAATGAGGGAGTATGAAGCAAGTAAGATGGCATATCGTGACATCAAGAATTCCATTGATACTGCGAAAAGAGAAGGTAAAATAGAAGCTAATACAGAAACAGCCCAACGTTTGCTGGCTATGGGACTTTCTCCAGAACAGGTTGCTAAGGCAACTCTGCTCCCCTTGAAAATCATTGAGAATCTTCGTAACTCATAAAATAAACAATAAAAGGCTGGTAGGAATTTTTCCTGCCAGCCTTTTCTCGTGCTTTTTTCTTGTGTGTCTTTAAACTTTACTTTCTGTAGAACTTGCCTTTCTGGCGAGTGATGATGTCTTTTTCCTCAAGCTATACTTTCCGTGCTTATCGAATACAATCCAATAGAGCACAGGAAGGATGGTGGCGATGAGCACCATCGAGATGAGGGTTCCGAAGAAGATGACGGCTCCCATCGGAGACCACAATGTGTTGTTCTCTATCATCATCGGCAATACGCCTACCGAAGCTGCTGCTGAGGTGAGGAAGATAGGACGCATACGGCGCTCACCAGCCTGAAAGGCGGCATCTCTTACCGAAAGACCCTTGTCGCGGCGAAGCTCCTCGGCATAGTCGAGCATGATGATACCGTTTCTTACCAGAATACCCATCAGACTCACGACACCCAGAATGCAGGTGATGCTGACATCGAAGCCGGTAATCAGGAGTCCTATTGCAGCACCGAAGATGCAGAGCGACATGGAGGAGAGATTCACCAGAGCCAGGCTGATGCGCTTGAAATGGAAGAGCAGAATGAAGAAGATGATCAATACCGCTATCAGCACTCCCGATATTACCTGTGGCATGGTTTCACCATCCTTTTCTGCCATACCGCCAATCTCCCAATCCAGATCGGTACCGAGCGGGAGTTTCGATATTTTCTCTTTCAGCTTGTTGGACAACTGGTTGGCATTATAACCTCTCAACGGTTCACCGACGATGGAAATGGTGCGTATGCCATTGCGTCGGACGATGCAGCCATCGTGCCAGTCTGGAGAAATCTTAGCCAGCTGACGGAGCGGTACACTCGATGTTCCGCCCATCACAGGGATGTATTCGTTGGCAAGGTCGCTGTCGTTCTTCGACTTTAGTACCATCTTCACCGGATAATCGCCTTCCCAGAGGGTGGACATCGGAATGCCATCACCAAAATGAATGGCAAGATCGGCAGAGAGCAGCGTCTTGTTCACACCCAGACGGTTGGCCTCGGTAGCATCCGGCGTAACCCGGATGCCCGGCAACGGCTCCTCGAAATTGGTGCGGATCAGATTGATACCTTCTATCTGATGCATGCAGGCAGCTATCTTCCTGGCGGCAGCCTTCAGATCGCTGATGCTGTCGCCGCTCACTCTTACTTCGATAGGGTAGCTGGCATTGTTGTAATCCATCTGCTTGAAGCGGATGTAGCAATCAGGGAAGTAGTTGGAGTAGCGGTCGGCATATCGGTCGAGTACCTCTTCGGTGGCACCGTTATCAACTGTATTCACAATGAACTGGGCAAAGTTTGGACCTCCAATCTGCGGAGCGTAGGTGGTATGGAAACGGGGCGAACCCTGTCCGATAAACGTGGTTACCGCCGTTACCTGCGAGTCGCGCTGCAGGATGTGAGCCATCGAATCTGCTACCTGTGCTGTTCTATCGGCTGTGGTTCCGTTAGGAAGATAGAACTCCACGGCAAACTGGTTTCTCTCGGCAATAGGCATCATTCGCTGCGGAAGATTCACGAAGATGACGGCACCGATGCTTACCAGCACCACGCCCACGATGAGGGTGATGCGAGGACTGGCGAAACAGTGCTTCAACAGCCAGGTGTAACCCATCTGAAGATAATCGAGCGGCTTCTTCCGGGCGTTGGGGGTAGGCTGACTGCTGATGCCCTGATGAATCACCCTATATTGTAAATAAGGTGTAAGCAGCAGCGAAACCGTGAGCGAGATGCTCAGGATGATGAACATCGCCCAAGGGAACGACTTGACGAAATCGCCCATGTCACCATGCATGGTGAAGAGAAACGGGAAGAAGGTGAGCGAGATGCTGAGCGTGGCGGAGAGTACTGACATGAAAAACTCGCGTGGGGCAGCGATGGCTGCGTGCCAGCGCGACATGCCGTGGCCCAGCTTCTCCATATAGTTGTCGATAATGACAACGGAATCATCCACCACCATACCCAAGGTTACGATGAGGGCTGCCAGGGTGACGGTGTTCAGTTCCATACCGAAAAGATAGAAGATGCCCAGCGAAGAGAAGATGGTGATCGGGATGCTGAGGGCGGATACCTCTGCCACGCGGCGTGGCATAAGCAGGATGACCACGATGATGACGGAGATGACCGAGACGAGCAGTTCGCGAAGGAAGTTGAGCACTGATTCGCTCACCACCTTGCTTTGGTCGGTGATGGTATTGATATGCACATCATCGGGCAGGGTCTGCTCAAACTCATCCATCGCCTGGTGAACGTCTTTTCCCATCTTCACGATATCATTGCCCGGTCGCATCTCGATGGAGAGGAGCACGCATTTGTTGCCGTTGCTCTTGATGTATTTGCTCAATTTGGGATATTCTCTCCTGATCTGGGCAATATCCTTCAGCCGCACAATGTTGCCCTTGGGGTCGGAATAGACAATCTGCTCTGCCACATCGCGCTCGTTGTTGTAGGAGTCGGTGATGTGGATAGGCAGGTTGAGGTTGCCCAGCTCCAGGTTTCCACTCATGGTGGTGAAGCCCTGTAGGGCGAGCTGGTTGAGTACCTTGTAGGAACCGATGCCGTATTTGGCCAACTTGTTCTGGTCCAGATAGATACTGATCTGCTCGTTCTCCAGTCCGTAGGTGCGGAGGTTGGAGATGGCATCGATGCGGCGCAGGCGGTCCTTCAGCCGGTCGATGTAGGTGTTCAGTTCCCGATAGGTTTTCTGCTTGCTTTCCATCGTGATGAGCAGGGCAGAGGTATCGGCGATGTCGTCCACTGCCTGCAGGGCGAGAACGCCTGATGGGAGTGATGCCTTGAAGGCCTGCAGTCCGTGCTTGAACTTGCTCCAGAAGGCATCCCTGTCTTCTACATCATCGTTGAGTTCCAGGAATACGATCAGCATGCCGTCCTTGCTCTGGGTGTAGGTCTTCTTCTTGTTTACTTCCTTGTATCCGAAGATGAAATTCTCCAGGGGTTTCGCCACCCGTTCTTCCACCTCATCGGATGTGGCACCGGGATATACGGCAACGCAGGCGCCCTGGCGGATGGTGAATTGCGGCATTTCCTGCTTAGGCATGATGCAGATGCCCAGAATGCCCACGAAAACGAGCATACCCATGAGGAGCATCACGATATTATGGTTGCACATCGCCGATTCGATGAACGAACGCTTGATGATGCGGTTGGGTTTTCTCGTAATGCGAGCCTTGATATGGTCGTGAAGAGCGGTGTCCTTCTGCGGAATCCTTGGCTTGTTTGTATCTTGATTTTTGTCTTGATTCATATCTTTTCCCTCCACATTTTATCGGTTGTTACTCTTTCCGGTATCAACCTTCATACCTTCTGATACCTTCTGCTGACCATTGATGATGACCTGGTCGCCAGTATGAAGTCCCGAGAGAATGATGATGCCATCTCCCTCGAAATCGCCTATGGTTACAGGTTGCTGGTGCGCCTTGCCGTTTACTACGGTCCAAACGAATCGGGAGTTATCTACATCCAGTTCAACGCTTTGCGGCGGAACGATGATATGAGCCGGTGCTGCTGCGCTGCCCTGAATCTGGGCGTTGCAGACCATACCCGGGAGCAGACGACCCTGCGGATTGGTGATACCCACCTTGATGTCGTAGGTATGCGAGATAGGGTTGGCGTCGATGCCTTTTTCGGAGATGGTTCCATAGAAAACGGCTCCGGAAAGAGCGGCAACCGTCAGCTTCACCTTGTCGCCTACGTGGAGATGCGAGATTTCTGCTTCGGGTACGGAAACCTTGGCATTGACCTGAGTCACATTGGCGAGTTTCAGCACGGGCTGACCAGGAAGCACGTAGGTTCCCATATCCACATTCTTGGCAGCGATGACGCCAGAAAACGGAGCTGTGAGTGTAGAGTGGGAGAGTTGCTGACGGGCGATGCTTTCGGCTGCCTTCGCCTGTTCCAGTTTACTTTCTATCTCCACCCATTTCATATCCGAGATGGTTCCCGACTGATGGAGGGGCAGGAATCTTCTGTATGCATCTTTTGCCTGCTTCAAGGTGGTGAGGGTAGCCCGGTGAGCCTCCTTCACGGTAGTAGGGTTGATGGTGGCGAGCAACTGACCTTTGCTGACTCTGTCACCCTCATCTACACGGATGGAAGTGATATTTCCGGCGATTTCGAAACTGAGTGTTGACCCCATCTTTTCCTCGATGGTACCCACATAGTCTTTCGTTCCCCCCAGGTTTGTATTTCCTACAGAGATTGTTTCCACCTTGATATTCTTCTTTTCCATCTTCCTGGCTTTTTCCGTACATCCTGTCAACAGCAGGCTGCATCCCATGAATATCAGACTGCATCCCATGAATATCAGACAGCTGCTACTGCATTTCATGAGCCATCCTGTCATACCATCTTTCTTTTTCATATCTTCTTCTTTTTGTTATTTTTTTGCAAAGGTATGAAATAATGGCGAATGTAAGGGGAACAAAGTATTAAAAAAGTATTAAATATCTTTAAGAGCTAACGTTTTTTTAGAAAAAAGATGTAACTTTGTATGCTGGAATAAACCATATAATTAAAATTCAATATGAAGAAAATCTTATCTATTGCTTTTGCTGCCTTATTGGCAACATCTTCTTTTGCCCAGAAAAGCGAAACGCTGCTGGAGCGCAACCAATTAGCAAAAACTCCTCCTATGGGATGGATGACATGGAACCTCTTTAAAGGTGACATCAGTGAACAGCTGATCAAGGAAACTGCCGATGCCATGGTAGAACACGGTTTCCGTGATGCCGGTTACGAATACATCTTTATAGATGACTTGTGGCAGGGAGGTCGTGACCGCCATAATAACATCATTCCAGACCCTAAGAAATTCCCGAATGGTATCAAGGCACTTGCCGACTATGTTCACTCCAAGGGATTGAAGTTGGGTATCTATTCTGATGCCGCCCAGCTTACCTGCGGTGGATGGACAGCCAGTTATGGTTTCGAGGAGCAGGATGCCCGCACCTTTGCTTCGTGGGGTATCGACTATCTGAAATATGATTACTGCAATGCTCCGGAGGACAGTGCCACAGCCCGTAAACGCTATCATACGATGGCTCAGGCTTTGAGCAAGTCGGGTAGAAACATCGTTCTCGGTATCTGTGAATGGGGACAGCGCAACGGCGAAGAATGGTGTGAGCAGGTAGGCGGTTCGCTCTGGAGAACCAGCTATGATGTAAGAGATATGTGGAAAGATATCGTGAAGCAAGGCGGTATGGGTATTCTCGATATCGTGAATATCACAGCACCGCTCGCCAAGGATGTTCGCCACGGACAGTGGCCTGATATGGATATGCTGGTTGTGGGATTGAATGGCAAGGGCGGACCATCCAGTGATCTGGGTGGTGTTGGCTGCAGCTATACTGAGTATCAGACCCAGATGAGTATGTGGTGCATGATGTCATCAGTATTGGCATTGAGCAACGACCTGAGAAAGCTTTCTGCTGAGGATAAGCGCATTCTCCTGAACAAGGAAATCATCGCCATTGATCAGGATCCGTTGGGCAAGGCTGCTGAGCGCAAGGTGAATCAGGCTGATCATCAGATTTATGTTCGTCCTTTGGCAAATGGTTCTCATGCCGTTGCCATTCTTAACTGTGGTGATAAAGATAAGTCTATTCAGGCAGATTTCAAGCAGTTGGGCTTAAACGGCAAGTATCTGGTAAGAGATGTATGGCAGCATCGCGACATTGCCAAGAAGGCAAACAGATGGAAAGGCACCGTGAAAGCTCACGAAACCAAGGTGTTTGTATTGAAATAAGCTATAAGTTGGGCTCTCTTTCTAAGCAAGAAGAGAGCCCCTACTATTTTACTTTTAAGGGACGTTATGATAAATAGCGCTTATGGTAATATCAAACTTATTAATAAGTTGAACGGATAAACTGGTGGCATGGTGAATTACCATGCCTCCAGTTTATCTGCTATCTCAGGCATCTTTTCCTTGTTGAATACAGGATTCTTGCCTTCCTTCTTCTGCTGGCGGTAATCCTGCAACAGGAAGACAGCCTGGCGAGAAAGTAAAACGATGGCAGCAAGATTACAAAGTGTAAGAAGTGCCATGGTGATGTCTGCAAAGCTCCAGGCAAAATCCAGTGACACGATGGCTCCAATCATCACCATCGCTGCCACGGCAAGGCGATAGATAAATACGCCCAGTCTGGAATCCTTGATATATCTCACGTTGGTCTCACCATAATAATAATTGCCGATGATGCTGCTAAAGGCAAAGAGCCATATCATGACTGCTACAAAAGGATTTCCGATGCTTCCGATCTCGTGGGTCAAGGCATCCTGAGTCAGTTGGATACCATTGGATGCAGTGACATCTACTCCGCTCATAAGGATGATGAATGCAGTGCAGGAACATACTACCAAGGTATCCGTGAAGACACCCAGCGCCTGAATCAATCCCTGTTTTACCGGATGGCTCACCGTAGCCACCGCAGCAGCATTAGGAGCACTACCCTCGCCGGCCTCATTGCTGAACAAGCCTCGCTTGATGCCCTGAATCACTGTGACGCCCAGTACTCCACCTGCAGCCTGATTGAATCCGAAGGCATTTTCAATAATGATTAATAAAACCTTAGGCAAACTGGTGATATTCCAAATCACCACGCCAACGGCTATCAGGAGATAGACAACCGCCATGACAGGAACCACCGTAGAAGAGAACTTTGCTACTCTCTGAATACCACCAAAGATGATGAGCAATGTAAGCGCCGTGAGTATGATGCCCATGGTGGCAGGTTCGATACCAAAGGCCTTCTGCCATGCCAGACAGATGGTGTTGCTCTGAACGGAATTATAGGCAAAACCAAAGGTGATGATCATAAGAACGGCAAAAAGGATGCCCATCCAGCCCTTTCCCAATCCATATTTCATATAATAGGCTGGTCCACCATAGAAGGAAGTCTTACCTTTGCGCTTATAGAGTTGGGCAAGTGTTGATTCGATGAAGGCTGAAGCAGAACCCAGCAAAGCGAGCATCCACATCCAGAAGACAGCTCCCGGACCGCCGATGCTGATGGCTGTAGCTACTCCTGCAAGATTACCTGTACCAATTCTACTGGCCAATGCCACCACGAAAGCCTGGAAGGAAGAGATGTGCTTCATCTCACCATCCACCTTTACATCCATAGACAGTTCTTCCTGGCCAATTTCCTCTGGTTGAACCTTATCGGGATGCAGCAGGAGCCTGACCATCTCGCGGATGAGACGAAACTGCACGAAACGGGTACGCCAAGTGAAAAACACGGCACAGCATATCAAGATGGTGATGATGATATACGACCAAAGAAAATCGCTAACCTGAACTAAAATATTCTGTATTGAATCTATCATTTTATTTATTTAAATCACTTTAAGTTATCTATTTGAATCACTCTAAATGTCCATTCCGACTGCAAAATTACTATTTTTTTTCGAAAAAAAGCATCGTTTAGGGAATTTCCTCTATCGGTTTAGGGAAAATCCTTACTATACCTCCAGAAATCGCCTTATCTTTGCAGCAGAAATCAGAAAGATGACTGAATTGACGATGATTCTGGAATCTGATGGTTTCCTGGAAAATGGAAGTTTAACATATAAAATAAGATAAGATTATGAAGAAGTTTATCATAGCACTAGTAGCAATGTTCATGATGACATTCACTTCTGCATCAGCAATGAGTTATGAACAGGCTCGCCAGCAGGCTCTGTTTCTGACAGACAAGATGGCTTACGAGCTGAATCTGACAGATGATCAGTATGAGGCAGCCTATGAGGTGAACCTCGACTATCTGATGGGCGTGGATACTTACGACGATCTCTACGGCATCTATTGGCGTCAGCGTAATCTCGACTTGAGCTACATCCTTCTGGATTGGCAGTATCGCTCATTCTGTGCCGCAAGCTATTTCTACCGTCCTCTTTACTGGGATGGTGGATATTTCCACTTCGGCATCTATGCACGCTACCCACGCAGAGATTACTTCTTCTTCGGAAGGCCTCATTTCTATGCTGTATATCGTGGTGGACACAGCTGGAGAATGAATGGTGGCAGAAGCTGGTATCACGGACGTGAATTCGGCGGTCCGCGCCCTATCGGTGTTCGAGGTCAGGAACCAAGATTCGGTATGCGCGATGGATTCAACCGTGGCGATTATGGTCGTGGCAAGACGTTCGGCAATCTCAATCGTCAGAGCAGTACAAGAACTACGGTTACACGTGATCATTCTTTCGGCAACAGTCGCCAAAATAATGCTACCTTTGGAAGTGGTGTCCGTGGCGGTGGTTCTTTCGGAGGTTATAACCGAAGCGGATTCGGCAGTGGTTCTACCAACAACAGCCGTTCGTTTAATAATGGTTTCACTCCACGTTCCAGCACTCCAAGCAATGGTTCTTTCGGTGGTCACCGTGGCGGCAATTCGTTGAATAACAGCCGTTCATTCAGCAATGGAAGCCGTTCCTTTGGCGGAGGCAGCAATGGTGCCCGCAGTTCCTTTGGAGGTGGTTCTTTCCGTAGCAAGAGCCATAATGGCGGCGGATCATTCGGTGGCAGAAGATAGTTAGACCAATTTATCAAACCAAATATATACCAAAAGAAGGGACATTCCAAGTGATTGGGATGCCCCTTTGCTTTTTTAGTATGATGAATTGATGTACTATCAAAGATCATCAAAAAAGATAATCTACAGAACTATATAATTGAATGACAAGTATATAGATGATAAAGAGAGGAGCAGACAGGCGAACTCCATCCGCCATTGCCTCTCCCATTGCCTCAATACTGTTCAGTCTTTGGCTGACTACGCCGAAAGACTGTGCCATGACTATAATCATCAAACAGATATAGGGCAAGATGCTTCTGGAAAAACTGCTGGAGGCATATCCTCCCATCACATTGAGCAGGATGGCATGAGGGATGAGCGTGAGCAACAGCATCACACCGATAAACAGGACGAATTCCAGGCAAACCAACCGCAAGGCATTGCGCTGTCGGTAAACTTTATGATCGTATTTTAACAAGCCGCTAGCCCGTAGCGTTCCCCAGGCAATGCTGATCAACAATAGCCACACCAGCCAAGGTGACTGCAGGTTGGCGGTGAAAGTGCCGAAGAACCATCGGATACCTTCCGGGCTGAGCAATGACCGGGGAAAGACATCGGGCATGGCGGCAGTGATGAGCCATGAAGCCAGCACCAGTACGATCTGTGCCAGTATCAGCAGGAACATGGCATAGCCACATATCCTGCTGAATGTATGACTATTCTTCATCAGCCTGCAAATTATCAATATCGATGATACGTAACTCGCAGGCACGTACCACGAGTCGGGTCGCATTCACGCTCATTCCGTTATTACCATCAGGGAAGAGCTTCTGTACGAGTTCATTCTGCCGCTTTTCCAGACTCTTCACTCCGAATGGCATACCTCGCAGGTTCGTGATCTGCTCTTTGGTATAACCCAGGGCGAGATGGCGGAGGAATCGCTCGTCGTACTCATCAATCTCGTAATTGATCATCGCCTCCTGATGCATCAGTTGGCTTCCTACGCTCTGCTTGAATCTATCAACGATTTTCTGGAGAATCGGCTGGTTGAAAACCAGCTTCTTTCCACTCATGCAGGAAGCAACGTCACCACGGGTCAGCAATTCTCCGCTCTTGAGGATGATGCCTTCACATCCTGCATCGAGCACATCTACCCATAACTTCTCGTTGAGAATCTCACCGGTAAAGATCAGAACCTTCACATCAGGATACTGTTCCTTTGTACTACGGCAAATTTCTACTCCAACAGTGGTGGAGCCACCCAGGCCAAGATCAAGCAGAACAAGGTCTGGCTTTTGCTGTTTGATGAGTTTCCAATAAGCGATTTCACTATCCGCAGTGCCGATGATTTCAGCTTCGGGTATGTCGTTCTTGAAGATTCCTTCTGTGCCTTTCAATTCCAGAGGCACATCCTCTACTATAATAACCTTAAATTTATTCATGTCTTTGTCTTTATTATTTTTTCAGGTAAAACGATTTCTATCATGAGTTTGCCATCAGATGACGGCTTGGCAAGAATGCCGCAGCCACGCAGGTTGGTTGCCTCCCCTATTTCTCTCACAATCTGGCGGGCCACCAGATATTTCATATCGCTGGTGAGCGGTGTGAAGAGATGTGGATGACGGGTTGCGTCAAATGGAATATCGTGAAGGATATACTGGCAGGTTACATAGGCGGATGATGAGGTGGCTTCCTGATAAGTGAAGTTCTTCACTCCGCCAGTGATCAGCTTCCTGAGATATGCCAGCAAGTCTGCGTCGCATTTCACGGTTCCTTCCACCTGTTCCATTGCCTGTGCGCTGAGCATCGTGTATATAGCCTTGTAGTAATCCACCAACTCCTGCAGGGAAGTAACATCCTCCGGTGTACTGTCGATAAGCTGTCTGATTCGCGATGGGTAATACATCGTTTCGTGCTTGAGCGTAGAGAGACAGTTGTCGAGTACGGAATTGGCAATGTGCAACTTTCCGTTTTCATACTCTGCACGATGCAGCTCATCTTCTGCCATTTCTATATTCGTAGCCTCGTTCTGCTGCATATCAATACTTTGCTTCAGTGCCTGCGAGATACGTTCCACCACCTCGTTGAGCTGAGGGAAAAGCTGAACGTTACGTCTGTTGTTGCTGCCGGATGGAGTCCAGATTCCGGTAATCTGTTTCAGCTTATCTGTGTTGGAATCACCACTGAGCAGCACCTTGTTGATGCCATTGATCTTTTCTACGGCATAGCGATAACGGAGGATGTGGCGATAGTATAGCAGATAATATGCCAGCGGCAATTGTAACAGCAGGATTATCAGCAAGACGATGGCTACCGCCTTCGAGTTTTCTGAAGTCTGCATGGTTCTTACGTAGTTATCGAGCGAATTATCCGCACTCCGTTCACGGAAGAGCTGTGTATATACCTTGTTGTTACTATCGTATAGTTCCCATTTGTGGAGCGCCAACGCTGCCACGGCACTCTCATTACGGATATCGAGTATGATCTCGTAGTTGGTTGGCAAACTGTCGTGCAGCCATTGGATTTCGGCAGCGGTTCCTTTCATGGGATGTGCCACCATCAGATATTTCCCATCTGGATTCAATGTCAGATAGTATCGGTTGAGATAGCTGCGAGACGAATCTGCCATAGCCAGGGTCCGCTCGTAGGTACCATTGATATTACTGAAATAGGCACTGTCGGCATAGGATGCTGCTGTTTGCAGCAATCGCGATGTCTGCTTATTGCCCCTGTGCCTGTCAGTTCTGTGCTTGTCAGTTCTGTGCATAGAGACATTTTTCCGAGTGCTTCCCAGTACAACAGATGGTATATTACAACCTATCAGCATCAAGGCAAGCATCAGTATCATTTGCATTTTCCGAATACCGCAAGGCAGTCGGAAAGTGAACTTACTACCCTTTCCCGGCTCACTCTCTGCCTGAATATTACAAGGAGAGAAGAGCGAACTGATTTTCTTGTACTTATCGATGATGCCCTTACAGTTGAGCAAACCGAATCCATGTCCGCCGGTATAGGTGCGGTCGAAGATGTGTTCCAGTGTTTCTTCATCCATACCTTTTCCCGTATCTTCTACAGATATTTCCACAAATGCCTGATGGCTCTTGGCACTAACCACGACCTCACCTCCTGCAGGTGTAAACTTCCTGGCGTTGTCGGCGATGGTATTAATCATGAATAGTGTCAGCGTACGGTCTGCCTTTACCGTGGCATCTGTAGGCTGTACGGTCAGTTTGACCCCACGCATTTGAAAACTCATTTTTCCTTTGGCTACAATATCGAAAAGTGGCTGGAGCGGGAAGCTCTCTATGCGGAGATTGATGGCTCCCTGGCGCATCTGTATCCAATCGGTGAGAATGGAATTATATTGATTGATTTTATCAGTCAACTCTGAGATATAGGTATATCGCTCCTGTTTCACTTCTTCTGGATCATCACCCTTCATCAGCCTATCTACCTCATGGATCATACGGTCGATAAATGGGGTGATGCTATTGACCAGAGAAAGCTTGGCACGCTGTTCCAGGTTGCGGCGCCTATTGTCAGATATATGAAGCTGGACCATATTCTTGGCTTCTTCCAATTCTTCATGCTTTTCTGATAACGAATTGATATGCTGCATGTTCTGTTCTTCCCATTCATGTAAAGGTATCAGTAGGGATTCTACAGAACTTTCCTTGGTATTACGGCGCTTCATTCTGTCGAATACATAGAGCAAGACCACAACCAGGACAATCATAAAGATTACCGCAGCAATCATCGTGTTCAGCTGGACGGCATTGTTGTCCAACTGAGTGGCACGCGCTTCCAACTGCCTGTCTTGTCTGCTCTGCTCCTGCAAGTCGAGGTAAATATTGCGGTTGTAATCGCTTTCCGGCTTATCATCGATGGCAGAATAAACCAGGCTGAGTCTTTCTCGGATAGATGCCACCAGGTCGGGCGCCTGCTGGATGGCTCTGTTCTGGTTGAGTGCCCTATTCAGGCAATCGCCTGCCGATTTATAATCCTTGATCTGCCAGTAGCATTCTGCCAGTGTGCGGTATGCTCCTGCCGTCTGGTAAACGTCTCCGTATTCAGAAAAGATATTGAGTGCGCGTTGCGCAAAGTTTCCTGCCAGAAGTTCCAAAGGCATCTGTTCAACATTGAGATACTGGAAAGCCGGCAGATTGTTTTTTACCAGGAAATCGCGCTGTTCCGGATCCTGAATATGTTCGCTGATAGATTGCAGTGCATTTGCCTGCCAGTATGGATAAGGATTGCTGCCACTTGCCAAAAAGTAGAGGCGAATGAGCATATCAAATTCCGCCTGACAGATTTCCTGTGGGGTGCCATGGGTGATGGCGCCACCAGCTCCCATATTATAAAGATAGTTGAGATACTGTGCCGTATCCTGTTCCACTTCATCCGGGTCAAGATCTGCCAGCGCATTGAGCATCGGCTTGTCTAGCTGTACATAATAAAAATAGGTGGCAGCAACGATATCAAACTCACTCTTCGCATAAATGGCGCGATGACGCTCTCGAAGAGGAAGGTTATCTATTTCCTCACCGATTCTTCGCAGTTTACGGATGGCTTTTTCTCTAAAGCTGTAGAAATCCTTGTTGCGGGCCTCACGCTGACAGAGTCGCATATTCTGAACGTCGGCAATAAGGAGTTCTATCTGATTGTCACTGCGTTTGTTAACCTTGTCCAGCCATCGCTTGGCAGTATGGTAATCCATCTTGGCAATAGCCACAAAAGCCAGGTTGTTGCAAGCTTCTGCGTATCCGGCAGGATAGTCTTCGGAAAGAGCCAAAGCCTTCTCTGCCAATACTTTAGTGGAATCAAGGTTACGATAGTGAAGCGCATAAGAAAGATAATTCAGCTCATCTACTTCGCCCTTATGCGATGGCGAACAAGCTGAAAAAACAAACATCGCCACCATCATACAGATGATGGCGATGCCATAAATATGATGAAATCTTTTATGCATCCTGATTATGCACGTGCCTTAGCAATGTAGCCCAAAGCTTCCTGGCACTTGGCTGTGATGGCAGCCCAATCTGCTGCAGCAACAGTCTCCTTAGGGAAGAGCTTAGAACCCATACCTACACAGAAAACACCCGCCTTGATCCAAGGAGTAAGGTTCTCCTCTGTTGGCTCTACTGCACCTGTTACCATGATGTTGCTCCAACGCAATGGTGCCATAACATTCTTAACGAATGAAGGACCACCTACATTTCCTGCAGGGAATACCTTGGTTACATCGCAACCTGCTGCCTGAGCATTGTTGATCTCTGTTACAGAACCACAACCTGGTGAATAAGGCACCAAACGACGGTTACATACTGGAGCAATGTCAGGGTTGAAGTTAGGACCAACGATGAAGTTTGCCCCCAACTGGAGATACAAGGAAGCAGTACCAGCGTCAACCACTGTGCCAGCACCCAAGATCATCTCAGGGCACTCCTTATCAGCCCACTTTACCAACTCTCCGAAAATCTCGTGAGCGAAATCGCCACGGTTGGTGAATTCAAATACGCGAACGCCACCCTCGTAGCATGCCTTGATCACGTTCTTGCAGATTTCGATATCTTTATTGAAGAATACAGGAACCATACCAGTCTCTTTCATAGCTGCCATGACCTGCATTTTGCTAAACTTTGCCATCTTCTTGTTTTAATGTTAAATGTTTAATGTTAAGTGTTATCGCTGTACACGACCATTAGCGTTACCGCCAGCAAGGCTTTCAACCTCGTCAACAGAAACCAAGTTGAAGTCGCCAGGGATAGTGTGCTTCAATGCAGAAGCAGCAACAGCGAACTCAAGAGCCTCGCCCTGAGTCTCCTTAGTCAGGAGACCATGGATCAAACCACCAGAGAAAGAGTCACCACCACCCACGCGGTCGATGATAGGGTTGATGTCGTAGTGCTTGCTCTGATAGAACTCCTTACCATCATAGATAAGAGCCTTCCAGCCATTATGAGTAGCAGAAAGAGACTCACGGAGCGTAGAAACGACATACTTGAAGCCGAACTCTTCCATCATACCCTTGAAGATGCCATAGTAACCCTCAGCATCAGTCTTGCCGCCTTCTACGTCTGCATCTGGCTTGAAGCCCAGGCAAAGCTGAGCATCTTCCTCGTTACCGATGCAAACATCTACATACTGCATCAATGGACGCATTACAGAGATAGCCTTCTCTGATGTCCAGAGCTTCTTGCGGAAGTTGAGGTCAACAGATACTGTTACGCCATGACGCTTAGCTGCCTCACAAGCCAACTTGGTCAATTCTGCAGCCTTGTCGCTGATAGCAGGAGTAATTCCGCTCCAGTGGAACCACTGAGCACCCTCCATGATCTTATCAAAGTCGAAATCAGAAGGATCAGCCTCTGCGATAGCGCTGTGAGCACGGTCGTAGATAACCTTAGATGGGCGCATTGAAGCACCTGTCTCTGCATAGTAGAGACCTACTCTATCACCACCGCGAGCGATAAACTCTGTGTTGACGCCATAACGACGAAGACCATTTACTGCAATCTGGCCAATCTCGTGCTTTGGCAACTTTGATACGAAATATGCATCGTGACCATAGTTAGCAAGGCTAACAGCAACGTTAGCCTCACCACCACCAGGGATGATGCGAAGTGACTCACTCTGGATGAAACGATCGTTGCCTTCTGGTGACAAACGAAGCATAATCTCGCCTAATGTTACAATCTTTGCCATTGTTTGATAGTTTTAATTTCTTTGTTTTTATTGTTTGTTTACTAATAGACAATTTTTTATTGTAGTTGTCCGTAACCGCTGGCAAAAATAGCTATAATTTCTCGAATACCAAAATTTAATCGCAGTTTTTTTCATTTATCGCCCTATTTTTTCGTATTTTTCTCACTTTTTCCCTTTTTTTCTCCTTTTTTTTCGTTTTTTGTGCAAAAAAAGAGCTGTGCATTCGCACAATTCAAAAAAATGTTGTATATTTGCGCCCGAATGCTGACGGTGTGACCGCACACAAACCAGCAGTTCAACAAAACATAGTAAAAAAGCACAGTTTGTGCGCACAGTTATGATAGGAACGCTGTCGTCTTTCTAGATAAAATGTCTCCTACTATATAATAATGTACGTGCGATGTGCTCTAACCATAAACTTAAAAACAATGGCCGAAAGAATCAGAATCAAGGATATCGCCGAAAGAGCAGGCGTATCTGTAGGAACAGTGGACCGTGTGCTCCACGACCGCCCGAACGTGTCGAAGCCGGCTCGTGAGAAGGTGGAACAAGCGCTCAAAGAAATGAATTATCAACCTAATATGTATGCCAGTGCATTGGCATACAACAAGGCTTATACTTTTTATCTTCTGATACCGAAGCATGAATCGGAAGCCTATTGGGAAGAGATAGAAGAAGGTGCAAGAAAGTGCGAAGACCAGCGCCGGGATTTCCATATTGATGTTGAGATTCGATTCTTTGAACGTTCCAACGAGGATTCTTTCAAGGCTGTTTCACAAGAGATTCTTGATGCCAATCCGGAAGGTGTTATCATAGTACCATCATCTTTGGAAGTGACACGTGGTTTTACAGACCAGTTGCATCAAAAGGGTATTCCATTTATCCTTCTCGATTCTTATATGCCAGACTTGCGCCCTCTCTCCTTCTATGGACAGGATTCGTTCTGCTCTGGCTATTTTGCAGCCAAGATGCTGATGATGCTTGCGGGCAATGAGAAAGAGGTGATGCTGATGAGACAGACCAAGGATGGCCATGTGGTCAGCAAGCAGCAGGATAACCGTGAGGTGGGATTCCGTCATTATATGCACGATCATTTCCCACAGATTGTCATCAATGTGCTTGATCTTCCGCTCAATGGAACCCGCAACGAGTACCAGAAGATGCTGGGTCAGTACTTTGATGAACATCCTGCTACACATCATTGTATAACAATGACATCGAAGGCGCATATCGTGGGAGATTATCTGCTTAAGTCCAATCGCCGCGATGTACAGATCATGGGTTATGATATGGTGGGCAAGAATGCGAAATGTCTGCGCGAAGGCAGTATCTCGTTCCTCATCGCACAGCATGCCTATATGCAGGGCTACTATTGCGTGGATACCCTCTTCCGTGCCATCGTTCTCAAGAAGAAGGTGAATCCGGTGAATTACATGCCTATTGAGCTGCTGATGAAGGAGAATATCGATTTCTACCGCAGAACACAGATCTAAGACGGAAATGAAGAGACAAGAATAGAAATATAAATGATAAATAAACAAAAACAAAACTACAGAATGAAACTATCAAGCTTTATCAAGATTAACCCTGCCGACTCGGTAGTGGTTTGTTTGCGTCCTATGCAGAAGGGCGAGGTTATCGAGGTGGATGGCAAGAGTATCACTCTCTTGCAGGATACTCCAGCTGGTCATAAGGTGCTCATCGATGATGCTGCCGAGGGACAGAACATCATCAAGTATGGCTACCCTATCGGTCATGCCAAGCAGAATCTGAAGCAGGGTGAATGGGTGAATGAGAACAATCTCAAGACCAACCTTGCCGGTACGCTGGAATATACCTATAATCCAGTAGATGAGCAGTTGAACATTGCCAAGGAATCACGTACCTTCCAGGGCTATGTACGCAAGAATGGCGAAGTAGGTGTAAGAAACGAGGTGTGGGTAGTGCCAACCGTAGGTTGCGTGAATGGTGTTGCCGAGAAACTCGTAGAGCTCCTGAAGAAGGAGACTGGCTGTGAGGGCATTGATGCCATCCACGCTTGGCACCATAATTTTGGTTGCTCTCAGCTTTCCGGCGACCACGAGAACACCCGCAAGGTTCTCCGTGATATCTGTCTGCATCCGAACGCTGGTGCTGTTCTCGTTCTCTCATTGGGTTGTGAGAACAATCAGCCTGACGACTTCATGAAGATGTTGGGCGATTACGACCAGGATCGTATCAAGCTCCTGGTAACACAGAAGGTTGAGGGTGATGAGATCGAAGAGGGAATGAAGATTCTCCGTGATCTTTATGCCAAGGCTAAGGAGGATAAGCGTGAGGAGGTACCGGTAAGCAAGCTTCGCGTAGGTTTGAAGTGTGGTGGCTCTGACGGCTTCAGTGGTATCACTGCTAACCCTCTCGTTGGTGAATTCTCAGACTGGTTGGTCGCTCAGGGTGGAACCAGCATCCTTACCGAGGTGCCAGAGATGTTTGGTGCTGAGACTATTCTGATGAACCGTTGTGAGAACAAGGAACTCTTCGACAAGACCGTTCATCTCATCAATGATTTCAAGGAGTACTTCCTCAGTCATGGTGAGCCTGTTGGTGAGAATCCTTCTCCAGGCAACAAGGCTGGCGGTATCTCTACTCTGGAAGATAAGGCACTGGGGTGTACCCAGAAGTGCGGTCGTGCTCCTGTCAGTGGCGTGCTGCAGTATGGTGACCGTTTGGAGACAACAGGTCTGAACCTCTTGTCAGCACCAGGCAATGACCTCGTGGCAGCAACCGCATTGGCTTCTGCAGGCTGTCAGCTTGTACTCTTCACAACGGGTCGTGGTACCCCATTCGGAACATTCGTTCCAACAATGAAGATTTCAACCAATAGCAAGCTTGCCCAGAACAAGCCAAATTGGATTGACTTCAATGCCGGAGAACTGGTTGAAGGCACCGATATGAAGGAGTTGGTAAACAAGTTCATCGATAAGATCATAGCAGTTGCCAGTGGCGAGGAAGCTCGCAACGAGTACAACGGCTATCGTGAGATTTCCATTTTCAAGAATGGAGTAACATTGTAATAACTTAAAAAGAAACATGAGTAATAAGAAAGGATTGTTGGCGTTGTCGCCATTGTTTTTGTTGATTGTCCTCATCGTGGCATTCACCGTCTATTCAGTAGATGCCAGTCATAAGGATACCAACTTGTCGCTTACCGTGGCATTTATGATCTCCAGTATCTATGCCATAGCGATTTCTGGTGGTATGCCCATCAAGAGTCGTGTAGATACCTATAGCAAGGGTGCCGGCGCCAACAATCTGATGCTCATGCTGTGGATATATGTATTGGCAGGTTCCTTCGCAGCTTCGGCTAAGGCGATGGGAGCTGTCGATGCAACAGTCAATCTTGCACTCAGCATTCTTCCCGCCAGCATGATTCTGCCGGGACTGTTTCTGGCAGCCTGCTTTATCTCCGTATCCATCGGAACAAGTGTAGGTACTGTTGTGGCACTTGTTCCGATAGCTGCGGGACTCGCCCACTCCATGGACGTTAATACAGGTATGATGACAGCTATCATCGTTGGTGGAGCTTATTTTGGAGATAATCTCTCCTTTATCTCTGATACCACGGTAGTAGCTACCCAGACTCAGAATTGCAAGATGAGCGATAAGTTCCGTGTCAATTCTCTTATCGTAGTACCTGCCGCCGTTATTGTACTGGCTATCTATGCCGTGATGGGTATCGGTCTGCAGGCACCTACTGATATTCCGGAGGTAGAATATGTCAAGGTAGTCCCTTATCTGGTAGTACTTGTCACTGCTGTGGCGGGTATGAATGTGATGGCGGTTCTTACGATGGGAACATTGCTCTGTGGTGTGATTGGTGTAAGCTGTCAGCTCCTGGGTGCTACCGGAGGTTACGATCTCTTCGGCTGGTTCTCAGCCATGGGTAACGGAATCATCGGTATGGGCGAACTGGTCATCATCGCAATGATGGCGGGTGGCATGCTCGAAATCATCCGTGAGAATGGCGGTATCAATTATATCATCGACAAGATTACGGCACACGTCAGCAACAAGCGAGGAGCCGAACTGTCTATTGCAGCACTGGTTTCCATGGTCAATGTATGTACTGCCAACAATACGGTTGCCATCCTCACGGTAGGCAACATAGCCAAGAAAATCGGTGATAAGTTTGGAGTTGACAACCGCAAGGCAGCCAGTATCCTCGATACTTTCTCCTGTACGGTTCAGGGCTTGATACCATACGGAGTACAGATGCTTCTGGCAGCAGGTCTTGCCAATCTGAGTCCGATGGATATCCTTCCATACCTCTATTATCCTCTGGCTATCGGCATAGCTGCGCTGTTTTCGATACTATTTCGTTACCCGAAGCGATACAGCTAGAATGGAAGTAGCTTATTTCAATTGTTTAACTTTTAAATGAATACACGATGGATTTTTTACAGAGAAACCTTTTTGTCAAGCTGCGTTCCGATCACTTTCATACGAAGGAGGAGATGGAACCGATGACTACCTTCAAACAGAAGAAGATAGCCCAGATGATGAAGAACCTCAGCGATGTGCCTGCGGGTGAAGTACGCATGAACAATGGTTTCCTGAACCGACGTTTAGCCAGCATACAGGAAAACGAGCGTCATGCCATCGACACCTCTATTGAGACCATTCATTTACTTCGCATCATCGTATCCAATATCAATGGAATATTAGCCAATGGCGTTAATCTTGGCGGCATCATCGAGATGGGAAACTACCTGCGCACCAAGGGCGACAAGGTAGATTTCGTAAAACTGGAAAAATGGCTGCGCAAGCTCCGCATCCAGCGTATGGCGCAGTTGCAGGGCAGTGTACTTATCCTTTTCTTCGAATTTGAACAGGATGAGATACCTTTCGTGCGCCGTGTAGAACGTGGTGCCTACAAGCTGACCCTCCGTTCGCTTTATTATAACAGTCTCGATCAGCAGGAAATTTTATTCGAGCAGACTCAGGCTGGATTCGTTCGCACCACCGGTGGCACGATGCGTAAAAACCTGCGCCGCAGTATGCGGTATCTGGAATATGCGCCCATAGAAACTATCAGCAATTTCTGCAATAACTTCTACCGCTCGCTCTCAGAAATCGAAGAATAATATAAAATATATAAAAAATAAGCATACTCTGTGACGAATTTCAAGCGATTTTCGTACCTTTGCATCTATGAAACGATTTTGTATAACAATAATATCATCTATTATAACACTATGCGCAAGTGCGCAGGTGCAATGCGAGGATACCTGCAGTCATGTGCATGGCATAGACCTCAGCCACTATCAGGGCAATGTATTCTGGGAAACGGTGGGCGATAACTCCAAGATGGCGTATGTCTATCTGAAGGCTACCGAAGGTGGAACCAATGTAGATAGCAAATATAAGCAGAATATTGATCTGGCTCATAGATATGGACTCAAGGTGGGTTCATACCACTTTTATCGTGCCCGTATTCCTCAGCAAACCCAGTTGAAGAATTTCAAGGCACAGTGCCGCCCAGGCGACCAGGATCTCTTGCCGATGATCGACGTAGAGACCAAGAGTGGTTTGGAAACAGAAGAATTTTGCGACTCACTCTTCAAGTTCCTGCGTCTCGTGGAAAAGGCATACAGACAGAAGCCGCTCATCTATACGGGTGCCAACTTCTATGACCATTATCTCTTGGGAAAGCTCGACAGTTACAAGCTGATGATAGCACAATATACCAAGCGAGAACCTGTGCTCAAGGATGGAAGAGACTTTGAAATGTGGCAATATACCGGTAAGGGAAAACTGAACGGTATCAATGGCTACGTGGATAAGAGTAGATTCATGGGCAGGCATCGATTGAGAGAGATTAGATTCAGACACAGATAAGGCTTTGTAACTTTGAACTTGGAGCTTTTAACTTGATGATTAGTTTCAAGGTAAAGAGTGAATAAGGTCTGAAAGCATAGAAACGATTTTAGTAAAATATAAACTTTAAATAAAACTATGGCAATTATTAAATGTCCAGAATGTGGCCGCCAGATCAGTGATAAGGCTCCAACCTGTCCTAGTTGTGGCGTTGAGATAGCTGGAAAAATCACTAAATGCCCTCATTGCGGTGAGGTTTATTTCAGCAGTCAGGAGATGTGCCCAAACTGCCATGAGATAGCAGTGGGTGTTACGCATCCTGTTGCATCATCTGCAGCTGTAAAAGATCCAACACCGGTTGCATCTCCGTCTCCGGTATCTTCTCCAGCTTCAGAGATTCCTTCTACTTCTCAAGTAGTATCTTCTACTTCTCAGACAGCCCCTCCAACCCCTCCAACCCCTCCTGTCCCACCAGTACCTCCTGTACGTCGTCCTGGTGTTACTGCGAATGGAAATGATGGCGGAGAGGGCAATACTCCTCAGGAGCCACAGAAGAAAAAGAACACCCGCTCTATCTTCATCATCTCATTCATCTTTGCTGTCTTGGCATGTGGCATTATGTATTACTTCTACGACAGTGCCAATCGCAACAAGGAGATGGAAGCTTATGAGTATGCGATGCAAAGCAGCGATCCGATGGTACTGCAGAGTTATCTCGATACCTACAAGGATGCAGATGAAGCACATCGCGATTCCATTATGGCTCATCTAGACCTGTTGAAGCAGAACGACCAGGATTGGACCAATGCGGTAGTGAGCGGATCGAAAGAAGCTTTGGAAGCATATCTCCAGAAGTATCCTAACAGTTTGCATAAACAGGAAGCTTTGCTTAAAATAGATTCCCTCGACTGGAATGTAGCTAAGGCTGCAGATACAGCTGATGCCTATCAGGCATACCTGAATGCTCATACAGATGGTGCTCATATCGAAGAGGCAGAAAATGCCCTGAAGAAGGTAAAGAGCCGTGACCTCCAGCCAGAAGAAAAGCAGATGGTAAGCGGATTGTTCCGTCAGTTCTTCCAGAGCATCAATTCCCGTAATGCGGATGGATTGACAGCTACCTGCGAGGATATTCTCTCTTCCCTGCTTGGTAAGAACTCGGCTACCAAGGCAGATGTCGTTACCTTTATGGACAAGCTCTATAAAGATAATGTAGCCAATATGAACTGGCACATCAACAACGACTACCAGATCAAGAAGCGCGAGGTTGGCGATGAGGAATATGAGTATCAGGTACAGTTCTCTGCCCGTCAGGACGTAGATTTGACAGATGGCACCAAGAAGGAACAACTCTTTAAGATTTCTGCAGTTGTTTCACCTGATGGCAAAGTTTCTGCCTTCAATATGAACAAGGTTTCTGAGCCACAGCAATAGAATTGTTCTGATTAAAAGATTCGTAGTTCTAAAACAATATAAAAGAATCATAAGATTCAAAAACAATATAAAAAGAAAGCTCCGATGGATTTGTTGAGTCCATCGGAGCTTTCTTTTTTCCTTTTACTTTGCTTCCTTCATCTGTCGGAGCAATTCCTTCTGTTTTTCATTCAGACCAGTAGGCAACTTCACGTTATAGGTAATCATCAGATCGCCGAAGGTTCCATCACCTCTGTCATAACCCTTGCCGCGAACACGTACCTTGGTACCATTCTGGGTTTCCGGTTTGATCTTCAGTTTAATCTTTGAACCATTGCTCAATGTGATGATGCCCTCACCACCGAGCAGTGCGGTGTACATGTCGATATTCACATTCATGTTCATCTCGCCGGTATTCGTTCTGCCGCTACGGCCACCGCAGCCACCGTTACATCCACCTGTACCATATTCTGCACCGGCACCGAAACCAGCACCTGCTCCGCCGAATCCGCCAAAGCCACCGAAACCGGCACCTTGTGAACCACGGGCACGACCTCCACCGAAGAGATTTTCGAAGAAGCTGGAGAAACCACCTCCTCCACCACCGAAGCTGCTGAAGTCGAAGCCTTCGAATGGATTTCCACCAGCGGCACCTCCGCCGGCAGCTCCATCATAGCCTCCACCACCGAAGCCTCCTACATTCTTCCACTGTTCGCCGTACTGGTCGTACTTAGCACGCTTGTCCGGATCGGAAATCACCTCATACGCCTCGTTCAGCGCCTGGAACTTAGCCTTTGCCTTTGGGTCGTTAGGATGCAAATCCGGATGAAACTGTTTAGCACGCTTGCGATATGCAGCGCGCACATCCTTCTGCGGGATGTTCTTATCTACACCGAGAATCTTGTAATAATCTACAAATGCCATAGTATAATACCTCCTATTTTTATGATTTTTATAAGAATCCAACAAAAAGTATGCCGTAATTGCCAACTTTTTTGTAATTTTGCAGTTGAAACAAATAAATTCGAGAAAAAAGTATGAAACAGTTATTCGCAGCGCTCTTGTTGGCGCTCACTTTTAATTCGCAGGCAATGGCTCAGCCGCGCACCGTCAAACTCAGAGTGATTCAGACGAGTGATGTCCATGGTTCTTTCTTCCCATACGATTTCATCAATCGCAAACCGAAGGCAGGAACCCTGGCACGCGTATCCTCTTATGTAAACGATCTGCGCAAGACCTATAAGGACAATGTCATCCTCCTGGAAAATGGCGATATCCTTCAGGGACAACCTACCTGCTACTTCTATAATTATATCAACACCCAGGCTCGTAATGTAGCAGCTGATGTCGTCAACTATATGAAGTATGATGCCCAGGCTTTCGGTAATCACGATGTAGAGACTGGACATGCGGTTTATGACAAGTGGATCAGGGAGTTAAACTGCCCGGTGCTGGGTGCCAATATCATTGATACCAAGACCGGTGAGCCTTATGTGAAGCCTTATATCATCCTGAACCGTGAGGGTGTGAAGATAGCCGTTCTCGGTATGTTGACTCCAGCTATTCCCAACTGGCTGACAGAGAATCTCTGGAGCGGAATGAAGTTTGAGAATATGGTGACCTGTGCCCGTAAATGGATGAAGATTATCCAGGAGAAGGAGAAGCCGGACGTTGTCATTGGTGTCTTCCACAGCGGTAAGGATGGCGGTATTGTCACTCCCGAATATGAGGAGGATGCCTCCCTGCGGGTAGCAAAGGAGGTGCCAGGCTTCGATATGGTACTCTTCGGACATGACCATACCCGCTGCAATGAGACGATCCTGAATGTGGAAGGTAAGCCTGTGGTGTGTCTTGACCCTGCCAATAATGCACTGAATGTGGCAGATGCCGAGGTGACCATTACCCTGAACAAGAAGAAGGTGAATGGCAAAAAGCAGTATGTTGTGACAGACAAGAAGATAGTTGGCAGTCTGCCAGATGTGACAAAATGTCCTATTGATGAGGATTTCATGAAGGCATTCGAGCCTCAGATTGCAGAAATCAACAAGTTTGTCAGCAAGCAGATCGGAACTTTCAAGAATACCATCCACAGCCGCGAGTCTTTCTTCGGCAGCTGCGCCTTCAATGACTTCATCCTCAACCTGCAGCTTCAGATCACGAATGCTGATATTGCCTTCAATGCGCCCCTCCAGTTTAATTCTACCATCCAGGCGGGACCTATCTACGTTGGTGACATGTTCAATCTCTATAAATATGAGAATCAGCTCTACGTGATGCGCCTTACCGGAGAGGAGATCCGCAAGCATCTGGAGATTAGCTATGATCTCTGGGTGAATACGATGAAGAGTCCTGAAGACCATCTGCTCCTGCTCGATACCCAGACCAAGGGCGATCAGCAGCGTCTGGGCTTCAAGAACCTCTCCTTCAATTTTGACAGTGCTGCCGGCATCGATTATGAGGTAGATGTTACCAAGCCAGACGGCGAGAAGGTGAAGATTCTGCGTATGAGCAATGGTCAGCCTTTCGATGAGAAGAAGTGGTATAAGGTAGCAGTGAACAGTTATCGTGGCAATGGCGGCGGAGAGCTCCTCACCCGTGGTGCCGGTATTCCAAAGGATAGTCTGGATAGCAGAATCATCTATCGCAGTGAGCGCGACCAGCGTTACTATCTGATGGAGGCCATCGAAAAGATGGGAACCGTGGATGCCAAGCCAAACAACAATTGGAAGTTTGTGCCGGAAGCATGGACCAAGCCTGCAGCCCAGCGTGACTATGAGTTGCTTTTCGGAAAGAAAAAATAATAGATTATGAAGTATTGGTTTATATTTTGCAAGACAGATATCTTGCTCGAGAAGAGAGAAGATGGAACCTATACGATTCCATGTAGTGAGGAAAGTCCGGTAGCAACCAAGCCTTGGACCCATATCCTCAACATCACACCGATGAATGACGGTACGGAAGTGAAGACTTTCACCATTCCAGAGCCCGTAACCGACAATCCGAAATATGAGATGTGCGGTTTGCGTCCTAGCTTTTACAAGCTCTCCCCAGAGTTGTATCAGAAAGCGGGAAAATGTCAGGAACTGAACTATTGGGATATGAACACCCAGTTTTGCGGTGTATGCGGTTCACCTATGAAGATGTCAACAGATATCAGTAAGAAGTGTACCGAGTGTGGCAAGTCTGTCTGGCCCTCTCTCGCTACAGCCATCATCGTTCTTATCAAGAAGGGCGATCAGGTGCTGCTGGTTCATGCCCGCAACTTCAAGGGTAACTTCGATTCCTTGGTAGCCGGTTTTGTGGAAACCGGTGAAAGTCTGGAGGAAGCTGTTCATCGTGAGGTGATGGAGGAGACAGGTCTGACCATCAAGAACCTCAAGTATTTCGGTTCCCAGCCATGGCCGTACCCAAGTGGCTTGATGGTAGGATATACAGCCGAATATGTAGATGGTGAGATTCATCTTCAGAAGGAAGAGCTTTCCCGCGGCAAATGGTTCAGCAAGGACAATCTCCCTGTTCTGCCGGAGAAATTGTCGATTGCCCGCAAACTCATTGATGCCTGGTTGGAGAATAGAATATAAACTTCCCTAACTTCACTTAACTTCCCCACATGCGAAAGTTCAGTATAGGGTAGAATCTTGAAATTAAGAAATACAGAAGAGATGAAAGAAAAACTTTGGAATGCGAATTACATCAAGGTGATGACCACCAACTTTCTGCTCTACTTTGCCTTCTATCTCCTCACCCCACTCCTCCCACTCTATCTGAGTGAAACTTTCGGGGCTACGAAGGATGTGATAGGCATTGTTCTGAGCGGATATACGGTGGCGGCACTCATCATCCGTCCGTTTAGCGGATATGTGGTGGATGGATTTTCCCGTAAGAAAGTGCTGATGGTCTGTCTGACGGCTTTTGCCATCTTCTTTGCAGGATACATAGCAGCCAGTACTATCCTGATGTTTGCCATCTGCCGAACCCTGCATGGTGGACCTTTCGGAGCGGTAACTGTTGCCAACAGTACCTGTGCCATCGATGTCTTGCCATCGAGCAGACGCAATGAGGGTATCGGTCTTTATGGATTGAGCAACAACTTCGCCATGGCGATAGCCCCTTCCATAGGTATCTATCTGCACAATCTGGTGGGTAGTTATATGGTACTTTTCTGGATAGCCTTTGTGGTAGCCATTGCTTCTGTAGTGATAGCTGGAACGGTGAAACTTCCAGAGAAGGAAATCATCAGAAACAAAGAGAAGCTCTCGCTCGACCGCTTCTTCCTGACCCGCGCCTGGCTGTTGGCCATCAACATCTGCATGTTTGGTTTCTGCTGGGGTGTATTGAGCAACTATCTCGCCATTTACAGTAAGGAGGAATTAGGCATTACCGGAGGAACGGGAACCTATTTTGCAATCCTCTCTATGGGATTGTTCATGAGCAGATTGCAAGGCAGAAAGGCTTTGAGTCAGGGTAAGCTGACCCAGAATGCTGCCGAAGGAATGCTGATATCGCTCGTTGGTTTTACGATATTCGTAGCCATCAAGCATCCGATAGCCTACTATCTTTCAGCTGCATTGATAGGATTGGGAAATGGTCACCTGTATCCAGCCTTCCTGAATATGTTTATCAATGTTGCCCGCCACGACCAGCGTGGTACGGCTAACAGCAGTATCCTGACCGGTTGGGACCTGGGATTCGGAATCGGTTGTCTTCTGGGTGGTGTTGTAGCCGAGCATTTCGGTTATAGTGGTGCCTTCTGGATGGTAGCGATCGAAAATGCTGCCGCAGTGGTATTGTTCTTTGCTGCCTCCCGGGCATTCTTTGAAAAAAGAAGACGAAACGATTAGCAAAGGAATAAAAAAGTATAAGTTTTTTCCAGGTTAAAGTTTAGCTTCCATCAAGGGCTAAACTTTTACCCTTAAGGCTAGAAATATTTTCCCTTAAGGGAAATTATATTTTTCCTTAAGGATAAATCTTTTTTTCCTTAAGGGTAGTTTTCTGCTGGTTTTAAACCGGTATAGAAGTCCAATTAAAGAAAAAGAGCATTCGTAAGGATTGTGGAAACAAACCCTTTCGAATGCTCTTTGCAATTTTCTTACATGCTTTCTCTCTTAGAATGGGAGATCATCTGCGCTGCCACCTGCTGCAGGAGCTGCTGGCTGAGCTGGAGGGAATGGAGCAGTTGCACCCTGAGCAGGAGCTGGAGCTGCCTGAGGAGCCGCACTTACTGGAGGGAATGGAGAACCAACAGGCTGCATTCCACCCTGCATGGCAGCAACAGCATTAGGATCTACACGCTGCACATTCCAAGCGCGGACACTGTTAAACCAACGACCATTATATTCGTGTGCATCCAAATCAAAAGAAACCAAAAGTTCCTCACCACTCTGGATGTTGAACTGAGCAAGACGGTCTGCTCCGAAAACATCGAAGCAAAGCTTCTTTGGATACTGCTCGTGAGTTTCGATAACGAACGACTGAGCCTTCCACTCACCTCTTGCAGAAACGCCGCTTCTTTCAGGTAAAACGGCAATTACCTTTCCTTGTAATTCCATATTATTATTTTAAAAATTGTTTCAATCCTTCGCCTGCCGAGCCTCATTTTCATCGAGAATCAAAAGATGTATGAAGAGGCTCAAAAACGAGTGAATCTATCTGTTATTTTTCTTTCTGACTGCGAAATTACTAAAAATAGTTTTAAAACAAAAACATTTCTTCGATTATTTTTGTCTATCCCCAATATTTTTTGTATTTTTGTGCTCATAATTGCGCAAATGCTCCAATTTACCCATCAAGTAAGGAGCATCAGCAATGAAAATGAGATAAGTAATATAGAAAATTAATAATATAAAATAACGACTCATGAGATTTACAGTTTCAAGTTCAGCATTGAACAGCAAGCTCAATATGCTTGCTAAGGTGATTGGCAGCAAGAATTCTCTGCCTATCCTTGACAATTTCCTGTTTCAAGTTGCCAACGGCGAGATGACCATCACCGCAAGCGACAGTGACAACATCATCAAGAGTACCATCGCTCTCACTGACTGCGATGGCGAAGGCGAGTTCTGCGTTGCTAACCGCGTCATCCTGGATGCATTGAAGGAGTTGCCTGAGCAGCCTCTCAGCTTCGATGTAGATACAGATAGTTATGCCATTAAGATTGTATATCAGAATGGTCTCTATAATTTCACAGGCTTGAATGCTGAAGACTATCCTCCAACACAGGATATGGGTGATGCCTGCACTACCCTCGTCTTGCCAGCACAGGTGCTGATCGACAATATCAACCGTTCTCTCTTTGCAACAGCCAGCGATGAGCTGCGCCCAGTAATGAATGGTATCTATTTCGACCTTACTCCCGAATCGCTTGCCATCGTAGCAAGTGATGGTCATAAGTTGGTAAGAAGCAAGAACTTCACTGTCAAGAGTGAGACTCCTTCTTCATTCAACCTGCCAAAGAAGCCTGCATCATTGCTGAAGAACATTCTGAGCAAGGATGATGAGGCAACCATCAAGTTTGATGCACGCAGAGCTGAGATTCAGTTTAGCGATGGCGTATTGAAATGCCGCCTCATTGATGGTCGCTATCCTAATTACAACTCAGTGATTCCAGCCAACAACCCATGTGAGATAACCGTAGATCGCAAGGGCTTGCAGAGTGCATTGCGCCGTGTTTTGCCATTTGCCAGCGAGAGCAGCCAGCTGATCCGTTTCCATATTGAGAGCGGCCGTTTCGAGGTTTCTTCAGAAGACATCGATTTCTCTACTTCTGCCAAGGAAGTATTGGCTTGCGAATATAGCGGTTCCAGCATCAGCATCGGTTTCAAGGGTAGCAGCTTGATGGAAATCCTGGGTAATCTGAACAGCGATCAGGTTGTCTTCCACTTGGCTGATCCTAGCCGTGCCGGTATTATTGTACCAGCTGAGCAGCCAGAAGACGAGGACATCCTCATGCTCATCATGCCAATGCTCCTTAACGAATAAGGAGCTTGGTTCATCTAAACACCCCTTCCCTATCAGTAATATATAGTAATAAATACTAGAAGTAATGAAATTAAATCTTACTAAGCCTCTGATCGTGTTCGACCTAGAGACTACCGGTCTAGACATGGTAAAAGACAGAATCATCCAGATCTCCTATATCAAGGTGTATCCAGATGGAACAGAGGTTCGTAAAAACCAGTTTGTCAATCCTGAGAAGCCAATCCCTGAAGAGGTGGTTGCTCTTACAGGTATCAGCAATGATGATGTGAAGGATGCACCAACCTTCAAGCAGTTGGCGGCTACCTTCAACCAGGAATTCTCCGGTTGTGATTTCGCTGGCTATAACTCCAATCATTTCGATGTACCTATGCTTGCAGAGGAATTTCTGCGTGCAGGCATCGATTTCGATTTCTCCAAGAGTCGCCTCATTGATGCCCAGAATATCTTTATGAAGATGGAGCGTCGTAACCTGGCTGCTGCATACAAGTTCTATTGCGGCAGAAAGATGGAGGAAGACTTCGAGGCACACCGCGCCGACCAGGATACCGAGGCTACCTATTGCGTACTGAAAGGCGAGCTGGACCGTTATGCCCCTGGTGTTCAGGAGGAAGCCGACCGTGTACTCAATAATGACATGGACGAGCTTGCTGAGTTCTCCAAGCGCAACGACAATGTAGATTTTGCCGGACGCATCGTTTGGCAGGAGTTGAAGGATGCTGACGGCAATGTGATACTCGACGAAAAGGGCAATCCTCGCAAGCACGAGGTATTCAACTTCGGCAAGTACAAAGGATGGGATGTGGCAGAGATTCTGACCAAGGATCCTGGTTACTTCACCTGGGTATTGGGAAGCGATTTCACCAACAATACCAAGCAGGTACTCACCCGTATCCGTCTGCGCGAGTTCAACAAGAGAATGGGAAAATAATATGTTAAAAGGAAAGAAAATCGTATTGGGCATTACGGGTTCCATTGCAGCCTACAAGTCATGTCTTATCATCCGTGGTCTCATCAAGAAGGGAGCTGAGGTACAGGTGGTCATTACGCCTGCCGGTAAGGAGTTCATTACCCCTATCACCCTCTCGGCGCTGACCCACAAGCCTGTGGTAAGCGAGTTCTTCTCGCAGCGTGATGGTACCTGGAATTCGCACGTGGATCTCGGTCTCTGGGCGGATGCGATGGTCATTGCACCATGTACGGCATCTACCATGGGCAAGATGGCGCATGGCATTGCAGACAACATGCTCATCACCACCTATCTCTCCATGAAGGCACCAGTCTTCATTGCTCCTGCCATGGACCTTGATATGTACAAGCATCCTTCTACCCAGGCTAACATGAAGACCCTTCTCGGCTATGGTAACCATATCATTGAGCCGGAAGTGGGATTCCTAGCTTCTGGATTAGAGGGAAAGGGACGCATGGAGGAACCGGATGTCATCGTGAATTACCTGGACAGATACTTCAATATGATGGAGAGTGCCGATGAGGTTTCTGATGTAGAATCAGAAAACCAGGAGAATACGGAGAAAGACCTCTGCGGTAAGAAGGTGATGATTACAGCTGGACCAACCTATGAGAAGATTGACCCAGTGCGTTTCATCGGCAATTATTCTTCAGGAAAGATGGGATTCGCACTTGCCGAAGAATGTCTTCGCCGTGGTGCGGATGTTACTTTGGTGGCAGGTCCTGTTTCATTAGACTGTAGTCCTGCTATCCACCGCATCAATGTGGAGAGCTGTGAGGAGATGTATCAGGCAGCCACAGCAGCCTTTGCTTCATCTGATGCTGCCATTCTCTGTGCAGCCGTAGCAGATTTCCGTCCTGCCAATGTAGCTGATAGGAAAATCAAGCGAGAAAAGGATGACCTGGAGTTGACACTGGTGCCTACCCATGACATCGCAGCAGCTTTGGGACAGATGAAACAAAAGAATCAGCGAATCGTAGCTTTCGCCCTGGAAACCAACGATGAAGAGAGTAATGCACAGAAGAAGAGAGTGAAGAAAAACGCCGACTTCATCGTGCTCAACTCTACCCGTAATCCGGGCACTACTTTCCGCACTGACGACAATCAGATTACCATCATCTCTGAAAAGGGAAAGAAAGAATATGAAAAGAAACCGAAGACTGAGGTGGCTCGCGACATCATTGACGAGCTGGCTCTCCTGTTTTAGTCCGGTATCTTTAGCTGGTGGTCTCCTGTGCTGCAGTCCTTCTGCGATTTCAGCACAGGAGCTGCAAGCTAAGATTACCATCAACCATGCCCAGATTTCGGGCACGGAGAAAGGCGTATTCGACAATCTGCAACAGACCTTGCAGCAATTCGTCAACAATCGCCAATGGACTCATCTTCAGTTTCAGAAGAACGAACGCATCATCTGCAACTTCAATATCACCGTCACCAAGTATGACAGAGACCAGAATCTCTTTACCTGCAAGGCGCTGATACAGGCCAATCGCCCCGTCTTCAATTCGGCATACACCTCCACCTTATATAATAATGTGGACGATAACTTCACGTTTCGTTTTGCCGAATACGACCAGTTGGAGTTCAATGAGCAGCAGATAGACAATCAGCTTACAGCTCTCTTTGCCTATTATGCATATCTTATCATCGGCATCGATCTGGATAGTTTTGCACCCAAAGGTGGTGAAGACATCCTGCAGCGCTGCATGAATCTGACAAACAATGCCCAGAATCTGGATTATCCCGGATGGAAGGCTTTCTCTGATGACCGCAACCGATATGCCATCATCTCAGACTATCTGGATGGAGCACTGGAACCCTTCAGACAGTTGCAGTATGACTACTATCGGAAAGGACTCGACGAGATGGCGAATAATGCGGAAAGAGGTCGTACCGAGATAACCGCCGCCCTGGAAACAGGACTGAAGAAGGCGAAGGAAAACCGCCCACTCAGTTTGTTGCCACAGATATGGACCGACTTCAAGAAGGATGAACTTGCCAACATCTATCGCGGCAAGGGAACCCAAAAGGAAAAGGAGAGCATCTATGAACTCCTCTTCTCCATCAATCCTTCACAGAATAAATATTGGGATCAGATCAAGGAATAATCTTTCAGGAAGAAGTCATCATCATCCAATCATCTTCCAGAACGGAAGCTTCTGAAAATCAGAATCTGCTTTCCCTTTATATCTTTATCAAAAAGTAGAATAAATATGCTCAAGCAATTATATATCAAGAACTTCACGCTCATCGATGAGCTGAACATCTCTCTTTATCCTGGCTTCTCCGTCATCACGGGTGAGACAGGAGCAGGAAAGAGTATCATCCTCGGTGCCATCGGTCTGCTTCTGGGTAACCGTGCCGACAGCAAGGCGATCAAGGCTGGAAGAGACCGATGTGTGATAGAGGCTCACTTTGATCTCTCCAGATATGGTATGCAGAAATTCTTCGATGATAACGACATCGACTATGATGCCGATGATACAATCATCCGAAGAGAGTTGACTGCAGCCGGCAAGAGCCGTGCCTTCATCAATGACACCCCGGTGCCTCTCACCCGTATGAGAGAATTGGGAGAGCAACTCGTGGATATTCATTCGCAGCATCAGAATCTTCTTCTGCAGAAAGAAGACTTCCAGTTGAATGTGGTGGATATCATCGCTCAGGATGCCGACCAGCTCAAGGTTTACCAAAAGGAGTATTATGCCTATCGCAAAGCCAAGGAACTTCTGGAAGAACTGAAAGCCGAGATTGCCAAGAACCGTGAGAACGAGGAGTTTATGCGCTTCCAGCATAAAGAACTGGATGATGCAAATCTGCAGGAAGGCGAATTGGAACAGCTGGAACAGGAAGCAGAGACCCTGAGCCATTCGGAGGATATCAAGACCGCTCTCTACGAGGCAGACAGTGCGCTTTCAGGAGACGACGACAGTATACTTGACAAACTGAAGAACGCCACTCATCACCTGGAAAACATCTGTGATGTCTATCCAAGCATGGCTGATGTGGCTGGCAGAATGCAGAGCAGCTATATCGAACTGAAGGACATCGCACAGGAAATCAGCAGTAGTGTAGATCACGTGGAATTCGATCCTAACCGATTGGATGCCATCAATACCCGTCTGGACAAGCTCTACACCCTGCAGCAGAAGTTCCATGTGGAAACGGTAACAGAACTCATCGCTACCCGTGACCGCATAGCAGAACAGCTTTCGCATATCGATAATGGCGATGAAGACATCGAAGAGAAGGAAAAAGAAGTTGCTGCTCTCCTTGCCAAGGCTGAAAAGCAAGCTGCCCTACTCACTTCCATCCGTCAAAAATCAGCAAAGGCCATCGAAAAAGAGATGAAGGGCAGACTCATCCCGCTGGGCATTCCGAATGTGAGATTCGAGATTGCCTTTGCAGAAAAGCCACTGTCAGGAAATGGTGCCGATAAGGTCAGCTTCCTCTTCAGTGCCAACAAGAGTACCCAGCTACAGCCTGTCAGTCAGGTTGCTTCCGGTGGTGAGATTGCTCGTGTAATGCTCTCGCTGAAGGCTATGATCAGTGGAGCCGTTAAGTTGCCAACTATCATCTTTGATGAAATTGATACCGGTGTAAGCGGAAAGATAGCAGAAAAGATGGCAGATATCATGGAAGAGATGGGACTCCAGAACCGACAGGTACTCTCCATCACTCACCTGCCACAGATTGCTGCCAAGGGTAGCCATCATTACAAGGTATTGAAGGAGGAAACCGAGAACGGAACCATCTCGCACATGAAAGAACTCAACAACCAGGAACGCATTGAGGAAATTGCCCAGATGCTCAGTGGCAGTGACATCACGCAGGCAGCTCTTGCCAATGCCAAAGAATTATTGAGAATATGAAAAGAATAAATATGATACTGATGGGATTGATGCTGGGTGCATCATCCCTCTTCGCTCAGCCAGGCTCTGTACAGAAAGCCGCTAAGAGCGTATTTACACTCACCACCTTCAACAAGGATGGTAACATCATCTCTTCTACACAAGGTGTATTTATTGATAACAAGGGAACGGCTATCGGTACCTTCAAACCGTTTATCGGTGCTGTAAAGGCTACCATCGTGGATGCCAGCGGAAAGTCGATGGACGTGGATGCCATCCTCGGTGCCGATGAACTTTACGATGTGGCTAAGTTCAGGGTACTGGGTAATACCACGGCTGCCAACATTGCAACGGCAGAATCACCTGCGGGCAGCAAGGTCTGGCTCGTACCTTATTCTATCAAGAAGTCACCTTTCCAGCAGGAGGATATCGCAAGCGTTGAGAAGTTTAAGGAAACATACAATTACTACATCTTCTCCAACACCGTACCCAACAATGCAGTGGGTTGCCCATTCGTCAACAAAAGCGGGCAGGTGATTGGTATCATGCACAGCAACGGTCAGGTAACTGCCATTGATGCCAACTATGCCAAGGAGTTGAAGGTGACGGGGCTTTCCACACTGGATGCAGCCCTTCGCCAAACAGGCATCCGTACTGCTCTTCCTGATACCGAACAGGAGGCGATTACGATGATGACGCTCAATAAGTCTCAAGTGTCCCGCGACATCTATGATAAGTATGCAGATGAGTTTATGGCAAAGTTCCCTGCTTCAGCATTCGGCTATAAGGAAAAAGCAACTCTTCTTGTAGATAAGAACGAGTTTGCCGAGGCTGCCAAATGTATGGAAGAAGGAATCAAAAAATCTTCAGCCAAGGATGAAGCCCACTCCAATTATTCTGATGTCATCTATCAGAAACTGATCTATAAGGGTGATTCTGCCTATACAGCCTGGACTTACGACAAGGCGATAGAAGAGGCACAGAAGGCATACGCCATCAATGCCAATCCTGTGTATCAGCATCAGGAGGCACGCATCATCTTTACCAAGGGTAATTATCAGAAGGCATACGATATGTTCATCGCCCTGACCAAGACTTCGGTCAAGAATCCGGAAATCTTCCTGGAGGCAGCTCAAGCTAAGATTCAGCTCAAGGCTCCAGCTACAGAGATCAAGGTCTTGCTGGACAGTGCTGTCAATGAGGCTAAGAACTCGGGCACCATGGCTGGTCCTTACTATCTGGCTCGTGGTGATTTCCAGGCAGAACAGGGAGAGTATCGCAGTGCCATAGCTGACTATAATATGTATGATTCGATTGTACGTCCTGTTAATCCTGCATTTTTCTATGCAAGATACAAGGCAGAGACCAAGTTGCGTATGTGGCAGCCAGCGCTGATTGATATTGCCCGTACCTGCTACCTCGCTCCTAACGAGCCTACTTATTTTGCAGAATGGGCTAGTCTTGACTTGCGTGTGAAGCGATATGCAGAAGGCATCAGTGCAGCCAAGCATTGCATAGAGATTGCTCCAGAATATGCCGATGGCTATCTCCTCCTCGGTTTGCTCCAGATGGAGAACAAGCAGAAGGAAGAGGCTCGCAAGAACCTGGAAAAAGCAAAGGAACTGGGAGATACCCGTGCTGAGGGTTATCTCAAGAAACTGAAATAACCAGATTAATTGAAATAACAAAATTGAAGGTGGTAATAATTGCACTTTCAAACGCCCTGAAAGGGCAAAAGCTCATAGGAGGGTGTGTCAAAAGTCCAAGACACACCCTCTTCTTCGTTTCTTCAAGAACGCAAGTCCGCTAGGCGTCTCGGAGAATTTGAACACCGCCCCCGCTAGGCGTCCCGCCGGCAGCCAGACTCTGGGCAGCCTTCTCGGCGATAGGACCAGATGTAAGGTGATTGAT
>JABLTL010044244.1_pt1 | contig 47736 bp, 50 predicted proteins | sample 7160151 | NCBI WGS metagenome assembly JABLTL01 (sample SAMN14651223, study PRJNA627086) | human gut metagenome | isolation source: feces | host: Homo sapiens | reverse complement strand
ATTTTTATGCCTCCCGTTATATTTTAGCATAAGAAAAAGGTAGATACATGGTGGTTTTCCATGTGTCTACCTTTATTTTACTATTGCATCAAACGGGTGGTTAGCTCAAGGGCTACAAGCACATATTGCCAACCCGCGTCACAAGACGCGGGCATTCTCTTTGTTCAAGCCTTAGAGTCTTTGCCGCTTTGGCTACCCCTAAAGGGTACTTGCATAACCATTTTGTGGGTGATATACTATTTGTGCTGTTAGCCATTAAAATTCTCCTTTCGTAGTTCTCTAAGACTTGAACAACCTTATGGTACTACTTTGGGGGATTTTTTGTATGGCAACCGATTCGCACCCGCATAGCAGGTGGTTCTTTGTTTCGGAAGTTCCGTCCTCAACCCGGCTAAAGCCATAAACTGTGGCGTGCAAGCCGTTTTCCGACTTTCGCACCCTTCATCATTTTGCTTTTATACCGCTCTTTAGACTTTACACATAATCTTGTAAAGACAGCAACAAATCGAAAAAATTTTGAAGTTGTAGAGGATGAAGTGGTTTTGTTTGCAATTAAATATATGCACTCAGAGCCGCTGGGAACTGTAACGGTAAAGAACACGGCTTCAGCTCTCGGTACAACCCCGAAAACGCTTATAAACCGTTTCACAAAGGCGCTCGGAATAACGCCTTACGCTTACTATAAGCAGCTGCGCACAAGAATTGCCGACCAAATGTTGCAGCGCGGCGCAACATTTGAAGCGGCAGCCGAATATGTAGGTTATTCGGAAGCTGCAGCACTTATTCACGCAATGAAAAATCAATAAGTGCGCTTTTCAAAAATTGGTCGCGAAAGCAACAATAAATGCACCCCCTAAAAACAAGGACTGCACCCCCTCTGCCGGATAAAATACAACGGTCAGTATTTGATCAACGCCGACCAAAACCTCTCGGATGAATACCGCAGTAAAATTGCAGATATTCAGAATGAGAACTCTACAGTGTAGGAATATGTCGGACTCTACGAACACGCACCGCAGATGAACGCCGACGTTGTTACCGATTACAGACAGCTTGCCGCCTTCGGAGATTCCGTATTGGCGGCGACCTACAGCGAAAAGAAGAGCTTTATTTGCTGTACCTGGACGCAGAATGCAGACGGCGACTCGATGTTTTGGGAATATTACTCGCCGAACTATGAATATGTCAAGGAATACTTTGGCCTTTACAAGCCGTATTTAACGGATACCCTGTTTAAAATTTTACCAATAGGTTTTGCCAACAAAAGCAAGAATATTACATTAGAAACGGCGTAGACCGCGGTAAACTGCGCAGCAGAAAGAATGGCGGCCAGGTAACGGGAAAAATTAAAATAACCGTCAGCCCAAAGCACCGTCCAAACATCCATTAGCAGCGAATACAATACGCCCGAAAAAACCGCAAAAACGGTTAAAACAATTTTGCTGCGCTTTAACGGTTCGGCCATTAGCCCCGCAAGCAGCCCTATCATTCCCCAACTAAACATTTGAAACGGCGTCCACGGCCCTTGGCCAAAATAAAAGTTAGAAAGCACTGCCGAAAGCGCCCCGGTCATAAATCCCGCCTCGCTGCCAAAGTACATTGCCGTAATTACCACCATTGCGGTTATCGGTTTAAAGCCCGGCAGCGGCGCAAAAATAAACCGTCCTAAAACCGAAAGCGCTACCATAACGGCAATTAGTATGAGTTGCCCGGCGCTGCTTTGCTTTTTTTCAAAATGCAAAAAAAACGGCACGCAGGAAAAAACCGTAACGCAAAGCGAGAGAAATGCGTACTGCTTTTGCTTAAAAATGAACGCGCCGCCTAAAACCGTTACGGGAATAAGCAGAAAAAAAATTAGGTAAGAAAGCCACCTTTTCATGCCAAATTCTCCCCGCTTTTTTTAGCGCAGGCTACCACCTGCTCGCAGGTTACGGCGTATTGCCAAAGGCCGCGAGCCATGCGGTTAGCTGCTGTAGTGTAAAAATTGTTTTGGGCAAAAAACCGTTCGGGCACATCGGCCGAAAGATTTTCGCCGTCAAAAAACAAGGCGCACCGGTCGGCATTTTCGGCGGCAAATTCAACATCGTGCGTAACCATTAAAATGGTAAGGCCGCTTTTTTTAAGGCCGCTTAAAACCTTTTTTAACGCTTGTTTGGAATAGGCGTCTAACCCCTTGGTTGGCTCGTCTAACAGCAAAATTTTAGGCTCCAGCAAAAGCATTTTGGCAATAGCGCATTTTTGCTGCTCGCCGCCGCTTAAATCAAAGGGGTGCCTTTTTAGCAAATGCTGCACGCCCATTTTTTCGGCCACCGCCGCAACCTTTTCCTGGCGCTTGTTCTTGGGTACCTCTAAAGCCTGCAGCAGTTCGGTAAGGTCGCCCTCAACCGTATCTTTCACAAAAACGGTTTGTGGGTTTTGCGGCAAAAAGGCCAGCGTGCCCCGGTAAAGGGAGTTGCCCTTGTACTGCCGAATAGGCTTGCCGTTAACAAGCACCTTGCCGCGGTAGGCTTTGTTTAAGCCCGAAATAACATTTAACATGGTGGTTTTGCCGGTTCCGTTTCCACCCAAAACGCAGTAAACCTCTCCACAGCGCACCTGCAGCGAGGTGCCCCTTAAAACATCGGGCAGGTCTTTTTCGTAACGAAACCAAACATTTTTAAGCTCTACTGCCGGCTCCTCGCTGCCGCCCCCGCTTTGGCCGGCTTTAGGCAAAAAACGGGCGCCGTTTTCGGGCAAAAAGTGCTTTTCTAAAAAATCGCGCCCCTCTTTTACCGTTAACGGGCACTCCCCCGAAAGGTTTAGCGCCTGAAAAATTCTTACCGCGCTTGGCAGCCCTTGCAGCATAGGGTGGGTTTTGCAAATTTGGCTTAACCGGGCGCCAATTTTTTTAGGGCAATCGTAAAGCAAAACGCCCCCGTTTTCCATGAATAAAACTTTATCGGCAACCGGAAAAACCTCCTCCAGCCTATGCTCTACCAAAATAACGGTAAGGCCAAGCTCCCGATTTAGCTTTTGCAGGGTTGCAATAAAATCGGCCGCGGCAATGGGGTCTAACTGGCCGGTTGGCTCATCTAAAATTAACACCTTAGGCTGCATAACCATAACCGCCGCCAAATTAAGCAGCTGCTTTTGCCCGCCGGAAAGCTCATTGGTGTTTTTGCGAAACCAACCCTGAATACCAAAATAGCTGGCCATTTCGCCCACCCGGCGGCGAATAACATTGGTGGCAAGGCCCATGTTTTCAAGCCCAAAGGCCAGCTCGTGCCAAACCTTGTCGGTTACAATTTGGCTGTCGGGGTTTTGCAAAACAAAGCCAATTTCACAGGCGCTGGTTTTTTCGTCCAGCTCTTGCTGCAAAACGCCGTTGTAAAAAATTTTGCCGGTTTGGGTGCCGGCGGGGGCCAGCTCCCTTTTCAGCAATTTTAACAGGGTTGTTTTGCCGCAGCCGGATTCGCCGCAAACTACTACAAATTCGCCCCTGTTTACCGAAAGGCTAATGTGCTCTATCGCCGGTTTTTCGGCCCCATTGTAGCAAAAGCTTAAATCTTCGAGATGTAATATTTCCATATAAGACTCTCCTTTACCTCAATTAAAACCGGCAAAAACGCCAAAATGCCAAAAGCAGCATAAGCCAGTATGGCGCCCGGCGTTGCGGGAATTTTAGAAATGCGCGGGTAGTAGTAAAAGCTTAGCTTTGAAAAGGCCGCAGCGGCCAAAACGCAGCAAAGCAGCCCGGTGCAGGAAGCAAGCAAAGCGCCGTCGCGCCCGCTAAACCGAAAAAGCGAAAAATGGCTGCGCCCCTTTAAGCCGTACCCCCTTGCCCGCATAGAGTTTGAGGTTTCTACCGCATTTTCCATGGACCAGGCGATCATTGCCGTAAACACGCACACGGCGCTTTTTACCCGGTCGGTGTAGCTTTTGGAGGAGTAAAAGCCCATTGCCTTTTGGGCGTTTTTAACCTGTTTTAATTGCTGCTTAAAGCTTGGAACAAATTTTAGCGCCATTGAAAGAATTAAGCTGAGCTTAGGAATGGCCTTGCCAAACAGGTACAAAAACTTTTCGCTTGTTATAATGGCGCTGTAGCATTTACACCACAGCATAACCCCAATAATGGCAACGGCAATATCAAACCCGTAAACAAAGGCCTCTAATGTAACGGGGTTGCCGTTTAAAAAAAACAGCGGCGTTACCCCGTTGTGCGAAAACAGGGGGTTGGTTACAGCTACTAAGAAAAACATGAAAAGGTAGAACGCAAAATCGCCGCGCCGCTCACCTTTTTTTGCCGTTACCGCGGCAAAGGCTACCCCGCCCAGCAACGCCAACAGCTGCAAAACCGGATTGGTGGCAAACATGGCAACCAGCAGCAACGCCAAAAAATAAACCATTAACACAAACGGGTGGTAATTGCCAAACGCTTTCATTGCTCTGCCCCCTCGGCCCAATTGTTTCCAACGTCGTTTCCAAGATCGCAGGTATACACCCATTCAATCACTTGGCCGTTTTTAAGTTTGTACGCCGCACAGCCGCTGTTTGGAAAAGCCCCGTCTACCCGAAACATCCAACCCGAAAGCGGCCCGCAGGAAAAATCGTAAAGATAATGAATACCCTGCACATACACGCTGTTAGAGCTGTTTTCATCGGCACCCTCAAATTCCATTTGTATCTTGTTGTACCGCACCGCGCGGTTTAAAATATCAAAAACCGTATCGCCCTCGCGCAGCACATATTCGGTTTCGGGCAAAATTACGCCGTTTTTCGGCACAAATTCCTCCGACTGCAAAGCGGGGTCCAGTTCGCTGTAATTGTTTAAAATAGTATCGCACCGAATGCTAATCTTAACCGTTTCGCTCTCGGGCGTAATATCGTCAATATGCGTAAGGTAGTATTCATCTACCGATTGAATATGTACGCCGTTAATAACCGCTGCCGCAATTAAAATAACGGCAAATAACGCAAGAATATTTTTTTTCACCCGTTACTCCCCTTTTTTTTAATTTTGCTTTTTGCGCCAATTTTCCAATTGCGGCACCAACCGCCGCTTTGCACCGGGCCGAATTTTGCCGCCAAAAAAAGGCTTTAAGGCCTTGTGGATCGTTTTTTGGTCTTATGCTTTTTGCGGGGCACTCGCGGTTCTTTTAGCCCTGCGGCCTCTAACGCCCTGGGCCACGGCCCCAAAAAGGCTTTGATTTTTGATCGGGTAGCGTCGTCAAAATCATCCTTTTTAGGCTGGCGGCCAAGCGCGCTGCCTTTTTGGCGTAAAAGCTCTACCGCGTGGCGCTTTTTTTCTTCGCTGTTCAACTGCCTGCCCCCCTTTTTTTAAAACAAAAGCCCTTTTAACCCGGCAGGTTAAAAGAGCACAACAGATTTATAACAGCGCACGAAAATTAGCGGTTTTAACCAGCACCGAAAAGTGCACCTTAAAACCGCGCAATGCAGTAATAAACCGGTTGCACTCTTCCCACCAAAAAGTATTAAACCTAAGACCGGCAAGGGTAAAACGCCGCAAAAGCGGCGTAGCAGCCCTTTGGGCCGCCCGGGCGCCAAAAACAGGCTTGGTTTTACCTTTGCCGGCCAAAAGAAACGGCAGGTATCCTGACTTAGGGGGAAGCAAAATGCTTTGCGGCACTTTGCGCAAAAGCAGCCCTTCTCAGAAAAATCCAATGGGTTTACACAGCGCGGCCAAGCCCGGCGCTGTGCCTGCTTTTTCTACCCAAATACAGTAATGGCGGTTGTTCAGGAGTCTAACCTGATTCCCTTTTCATCTACTCAGTCTACAACTACTTTTCAAACCGTATCTTTCATGTTTTATTAATTTTTAAGTATTATACCAAGAATTTTAAACTTTTGCAAGAGAAAAAAACCAACTTATTTTATTAAAATCTATAAGATATTGTTTACGATTTAGTAATTGAAATTTTTTAAAACGGTTGGTATAATACGGTTATAGGCGGTGGATTGTATGAACAACATTAACGAGGCCTATCTTACCGGGGAGCGGGCGCTGTTCGGCGGGCAGGATCTACACATTACCAATACCATTTTTAACAACGGCGAATCCCCTTTAAAGCACAGCCAAAACATTACCCTTGAAAGCTGCATGTTTCAGTGGAAATATCCGCTTTGGTACGCTAACAACATTACCCTTGAAAACTGCACCTGGCTTGAAATGGCCCGGGCCGGGGTTTGGTACTCTAACTGCGTTACGGTAACAGATTGCGCTATTGAAGCGCCCAAAAACTTTCGCCGCTGCCGTAATTTAACCCTAAACAACGTTAGCTTTGCCAACGCGGCCGAAACCCTTTGGCACTGTAACGGCGTAAAGGCCGAAAATGTAACCGCCAAAGGGGATTATTTTGCCCTAAACAGCGAAAATTTAAGCTTTAACGGCTTAACGCTGTACGGCAATTACTCTTTTGACGGGGCTAAAAATGTTACCGTTAAAAACGCCAAGCTCCTTTCGAAGGACGCTTTTTGGAACAGTGAAAATGTTACGGTGTACAACTCTTTTATATCGGGCGAATATTTAGGCTGGAACGCTAAAAATTTAAACCTTGTAAACTGCACGGTGGAAAGCCTGCAGGGCATGTGCTACATTCAAAACCTTACCCTTAAAAACTGCCGGCTGCTAAACACCACGCTGGCGTTTGAATATTCTACCGTGCAGGCCGAAATTACCGGCAAGGTAGAAAGCATTTTAAACCCCACCGCCGGGCAAATTACGGCCAACGAAATTGGCGAGCTTATTTTAGAGCGCGATAAAATTGACCCCACCAAAACAAAAATTATTTGCAAAGGCTAAAGCTTGCAAAATTAATTTTAGGTTACAGCTTTAACCCTTGCAACATTTAAATTTGCTAATTTAATTTTCGGCGTTTGGCACCGGCTAGCTTTTTTAACCGGCGGCAACCGTTTTACCCAAGGCTGCAAACTTTTAGCCGTTTTGGGCGGGTGCAGCCTTTGTCGGCAAAACGCCAGTTTTTAAGAGGAACTGCCATGTACAATTTTAACACCCCCGTTTTTCGCCGAAACACCGGCGCTTTAAAGTGGAACGTTTTAGAAAACGAGCTGCCCATGTGGGTGGCAGATATGGATTTTAAAACCGCGCCGGAGGTGCAGGCCGCCATTGAAAAGCGGGCCGCACACGGCGTTTACGGCTACACCGAGGTGCCGCCGGCGTGGTACAGCGCTTACAGCGACTGGTGGCAGCGCCGGCACGGGCTGCCCCTAAAGCAAGAGGGGCTTATTTTTTGCACCGGGGTTATTCCGGCAATTTCCAGCATGGTGCGAAAATTAACTACCCCGGCCGAAAATGTGGTGCTGCTAACCCCGGTTTACAACATTTTTTTTAACAGTGTAGAAAACAACGGCCGCCGCGTTTTGCAAAGTAAGCTGCTTTACCAAAACGGCCGTTACCAAATTGATTTTAACGATTTAGCCCAAAAGCTGGCCGACCCGCAAACCACCCTTTTAATTTTGTGTAACCCGCAAAACCCCACCGGCATTATTTGGCAGCCGCAGGAGCTTAAAAAAATTGGGCAGCTTTGCACGCAGCACCAGGTTACGGTTATTTCAGACGAAATTCATTGTGATATTACCGACCCGGGCTGCCACTACACCCCCTTTGCCCTGGCCGCGCCCGAGTGCCAAAACGCCGTTACCTGCTTGGCGCCAACCAAGGCTTTTAATTTAGCCGGGCTGCAAACGGCGGCGGTTTACGCCCTAAGCCCCACCCTGCGGCACAAGGTTTGGCGCGCCTTGAATACCGACGAGGTTGCCGAACCCAACGCTTTTGCCATAGACGCTGCGGTGGCGGCCTTTACCAAGGGGGAGCCCTGGCTGAATGAGCTGCGCGCCTACCTAAAGCAGAATAAAGATTATGCCGTAAGCTTTTTAGCCCAAAACCTGCCGCAGCTTTTGCCGGTTTGCGGCCCGGCCACCTACCTTTTGTGGCTGGATTGCAGCGCAGTTGCCCCGCAGAAAAGCAGCGCTTTAGCCAACCACCTGCGCCAAAGCACCGGGCTTTACCTTTCTAAGGGGGAGGTTTACGGCGGCAACGGCAGCAGCTTTTTAAGAATGAATTTAGCCTGCCCGCGCAGCACCTTGCAAGACGGCCTGAACCGCCTGAAAAAAGGGGTAGAAAGCTTTGTTCTTTAAAAATTCGGCGTTGTTAAGCCTTTAAATTTAGCAAATGGTTTTTGTTTTAAAAATAAATTGCAGCAAAAAATCACGCACCGCTTTTGCTAGCACGCGATAAGGAAGTAATTTGAAAACCTATCAAAATACACTATTTATCGGGTGTGGCGAAAGCAAAGCAAAAGATAAATACCGAGAAGACCCATAAAAGGTTTTCTCGGTATTTTCTTTTTTTATATCGGTACATTCGACTATACTGCCTTCTTTAAGTACAATTATTGTAGAAACTTAAAGGAGGCTATTTTTTATGGGAAAATTCATTGAAGAGTTTTATTACGGCAACCTTGATCCACAAGCAAGGAGCACAAAGGAAAACAAAGCCGTGCAAAAGCAAATGGAAGTCTTGATGTTAAATGAGGATTTCTTAACTGAGAACCTTTCAGGCGAAAGCAAAAAGAAATTTCTTGAATTTTCTAATGCTTGGAGCGTAGTTAATGGTGAATCGAATCTCGACAGTTTTATTATGGGATTCCGTCTTGGAGCCAATTTTACCTACGACACTTTTGTGAATGAGGAAGCCCCGTTTAAAGATTTACTGAAGGAGTGAGCGCGATGAAAGAAAAGAAATATTATATCGTATTGGATGATTTTGAACGACGGGTGGTTGTGAACTGCATGAATGAAATGCGAAATAAGCTCATTGCTGACGGAAAGTATACCGATGCTTTAGATGAAGTATTATTAAAGGTTATTCATTCAAAACAAAAGAAACTCAAAGTTATATATAAGGAGGCATAAATTATGGAACAGTTAGCAAGATTTATTACAGACGAAAAAACAGGGCTTGAATACGAACTGTGCGGTGATTACTATATCATCGCCGGTGAGGATGAACCCGAACGCAAACCAATCGGCGTGTGGGGTCAACGACATTTGAAACACATTCAAAAGCATTGTAAACCTTTCTACAACAAAATGCTGAATGAACATACGCTTTATGATTATCTATTGCAGTTGGACTGTGATGCGGAAGATATGTTCAATCGTTTGGTTAAGCAAATGGCTGAGCGTGAAGGCGTGACCGAGCAATTTAAAGCAGATAACCAAATGCAATGGGTTGGGTTGATGAATAACATTCGTAGTAGAGCCATAGAAGTTGTAAATATAGAATTGATATTCGTATAACACTGAAGACGGTAGGGTTAAAATCCCTACCGCCTTTTTCACACTTTTGTAGAAGTTTATTATATGTTATTAGCCAAGAAACTCATTAACAGCAGCTTCAACATTGCATCATTGAAGCGGTATTACAGAGTTTATATCTTTCTTCGCCTACTAAGCTGACGGGGAGGTGAAGTGAACGGATTTCCTCCACAAAAGCATTCAGATATTTTTCGCCTCGTCCACTCTGCATAAAGGTCAGCGAAAAATCTTCTCCAACAGTCATCACTTCAATTAGCAACATATTTTTTGTATGCCTTTCACCAATATAGGCGTAAAGATCTTTAACATAGCGCTCAAGCCCGCACCAGTCTAATTTTCCAACGTAACTGATTCCAAAAGTTTTTCCAAGTATACTTTTTTCTGAATAGCGAGCCATTGCATCTCTCTTGTCAGCAAATGGGGATTCACTCGGAAACGTTTCTATCAGTCGGTTGATCGATGCAATATCAGCCTCTTTATCGCCTTTCAGGATTACTTGTCCACGTACAACTGTATTTTGTTTTTCAACATCCCATTTGTTTAGGCGTGGGGGCATTGTTACCGGAATGTAGTTAACTAGGCTGTGATGGCTCATAGGTGTGCGCAATACGGCACGGTACTGATGTTGCACGTGTGCCAATACAGGCTTGTCTATGTTGTCGTCAAGTCGATGAAGTGCTCGATAAAGCAAGACGGAAAGGAATGACACGGGGCTACCATCCGATGAACTAGCCATTGCCATCATTTCTTTTTGTGGAACATGCAAGTGATAGGCATATAAACCTTCCGTATCAAATGCAACCGGATCTAAGTTATACACTTCTTCGGGTTCTTTGGAAAGAGTGCAAAACTCTTCTGTATTCATCGCACCATCAGGAAATGGATATATATGTTCTCCATCGCAAATCGGACTGTCGGGCATTCTGATTCGCTCGGTTTCCAGTCCTTCTGTTCCGTAGCGTTTGGAAACATACAGATAGAGTAAGCTTTTCATTAAAGGCTCTACACCCATTCCGTCGGCAAGATAGTGGCTGCAATCTATAAAAATGGTGTTATCCTTGCAACCAAAGGAAATCAGGTGTCCGTTGCTTTCCTCGCTTCCCAACGTCACGGCGCGATCATCCGGAAAAACAGGCAGTGGACTACTGTTATAATGCAACACAAGATTATCTTCTTCGCGTTTTGGCAAAACGCAAAAATATGGATAGCGCACCGCCGCTTTATGTACAGAGCACCGCAACAGTTCGTAATCAACTATATCTTTCATACGTATCGCAAGTCTGAATGTGCTATAAAAATCTTCATTAGCCCCATAAAGCAACGGGTTAGGTTTAAACTTCATATATTCTCCTCAACAATCGGTATTTGGGAAAGATTTTCTTTCTCAAAACCAAGTAAAATCAAATGAAAAATCTTTGTTATAATTCATTATACATCAAAAATATAAATCGTTCAACTGCTTTAAGATATTTAGGGGGGATATTGTTTGCAAGACTATAAAAGTTAAAATATTGAAAACACAATGCTTTTGTGATAGAATATGAGAGAAATTAAAAATTATATTCTACGAGGTAGAAACGATGATAGACAACAAAAAAACAAATTCTCGTTTTTTAAATATAACCATACTCAAGACAGTTGGAGTTATGCTAATCATTCTCTTGGCAATTATCCTGTTATGGCACGGTAATGCAAACAGTATGCAAGCTATACCTGCTATGACAGCGGGGGTGTATTTTGATGGAGAATACCAAATTGCCGATGGTGAATGGCAAAAAATTGTAAAAGGAAAACATATACCTTCCACAGAGGGAGACGTAACTTTGCGAGGCAATTTTCATATGTTGGCACCTGATGGCGAGTATGTTGGAATTTATAGCGGAGAAACACCGATTGCACTTTATACAGATCATATTAATTTGACTATTTATGAAGGTAAAAACGAACCCTTTGTACTTGATACAGAGAATCCTTTGTTTGGCGATTCTGCTTGCGGTGCTGTCTGGGATGCTTATACTATTACAAGCGAGCAGCCGCTTGAAATTCTTATTCATAACCCTCATGAGTTTGGAAACGAAACCGCTATTGATGAATTGCTCGCCAATACAGCTATTTGGACGGGTATTGAGTTTGAAAAAGGGGTAATGGAGCAGAGCGAAACGCAAAGAGATATCGGCCTTTTGTTTATGATTATTTCTTTGCTGTTTTTGGGAACCGCTTTGTTCTCAACGCTTATACATATAAAAAGCAGTAATATTATTTGGCTGCTCGGTATTGTAATTTTGTTCGCCGGTATATATCTTACATATAGTGTTGATAGCATTTCGTTATGGAGCGAATCGGTTGTATCAAACACCACCATATTGGGTTGCTCCATGATATTCTATATGCTGTTTTTGATGATTGCGCTCACCCATTTTTTAAAAACAACTAAAGCAGTCGGAACGATTACAACTGTTGTTTTGGGAATTGTTGATACTGTATTTTTGGTTTTGCCCATTGCGACTGATATGTTGTTCTACGACACTTGGCTTTACTGGGTTGCTGCACAAATTCTTGCAAATATCATTTTGATCAGTTGCCAAATAAAAGAGTTTTTTGCAACAAAAGAAAAAGGACGTTTTCTTCATATCGGCTCAATTTTACCGTTTGTTTCATTCGTTGTTGACGTTGTTATGATTGATCTTGGGTTCTGGAATAATGCAATGTCCTCTAAATATGTTTTCGTTGTTTTCTTTATTGCGGCAATGATTGTGGTGCTTAGAATTATACCAAATAGTATTAATGCAGTTACAAAAGCAAAAGAATTGGAAACTGAAAAAATCGCATTAAATGCTCAGCTTACCGAAAGCAGAATTTCTACTATGATGAGCCAAATCCGTCCCCACTTCATTTACAACACTTTGGGCAGCATTGAACAGCTTTGTATCATTGATCCTTCAAAAGCCGGAGAACTCGTTCATAACTTCGCAAAGTATCTGCGCGGTAATTTCGGAGAATTGGATAATCCTAAACCGATTTTAATGTCGCAGGAAATGGAGCACGTTCGCCATTACATCAGCATTGAAAACGTGCGTTTCCCAGATATGACCTTCTCATTTGAGATGAATTCAGATGACTTTCATATTCCTGCACTTACCATTCAACCTATCGTCGAAAATGCGATAAAACATGGACTTATGAAGTTATCTAAGGGTGGAACGATCCGAGTAGTATCTTATGAAACAGAGAGCCATTACTGTGTATCCGTAGAAGATGACGGTGTGGGCTTTGATACGGACGTTCTGCTTGATGAAAGAAAGCATGTGGGAATCCGTAATATTCGTGGAAGATTAAAGGCAATGGTAAACGGAACCCTTGAAATCGAAAGCCGTGTCGGTATCGGTACTACAGTTTTAATCAAAATCCCCAAGGAGGTGGCACAATGATTGCGATAGCAGTTGATGATGAAAAATTGATGCTTGGTGCTTTGGTAGCAGCAATCAAGGCATCGCCCGATATCTCTGAAGTTTCTCAGTTCTCCAACTGTGATGAAGCACTTGACTATGTAAAAGAAAATGCGATTGACATTGCTTTTCTGGATATCAATATGCGTGGTATGGGCGGACTTGCTCTTGCTGAGAAAATCATCGAAGCTTGTCCGGACTGCAAAATCGTATTTTGCACCGGTTATGAGGAATACGCAATTCCGGCATTCAAGCTTCATGCCTCCGGATATTTGATGAAACCCGTGTCTGCTAAAGACGTGCAGGTGGAGATTGATAACATTAAAGGTATTCGCCAAAGTCAAAAGCCGCTTACCGTAAAGTGCTTTGGCACTTTTGAGGTCTATGCAAAAGGTGAAAAGCTAACCTTTAAGCGTTCAAAAACCAAAGAACTGTTTGCCTTTTTGGTGGATCGAAACGGTGCGGGCGTTACAGTTGCGGAAATCGGGGTTGCACTTTGGGAAAATGATGAAGATCAAAAGAACCAAAATTATATCCACCAACTGTTTCGTGATTTACGCCAGTCCCTTGAAGCGGTAGGCGTAGAAGAGATTTTTGAGAGGAATAACTATTTTTACTCAATTAATCCCGAAAAGCTGGACTGCGATTATTACGAACACCTAAAAACTGGAAAGCCCGAATTCCATGGCGAGTATATGTCCCAATATAGTTGGGCAGAAGAAACCTGCGGATTACTTTGGGAAAAACGAACTTAATAACAAACTCAGGAAAAGCCGTCGAATCGACGGCTTTTTTGTTGGTTTGTAAGAGGTTTGTCATACCCTAAATTATATAATAATGTAATTAAAGTGGGATTGTTATATCTATCTGCTTGAAGGAGGTAAAAGTGTTGCATAAAAACATACCAAATATTTTTAAGTGTTTGCTTTCAGACACATGTATTGATAAGCATGACATTTTGGTAACCTCCGATGGCTTTTATATGGTTTATAAGTCTATAGCGAATATACTCGCAACAAAAGGCGTTTTTGATTTTCCCGATTCGAGCGGAGAAAGGCTTGCATGTGATAAGTTTTTCGATGATTGGTTTCTGTATGCTGTTCCAAACGATAACGATTACACCTATAGCCTCTTGAAACTGAGAGAGCAAGAGCACGATACTGAGGATGGCTCACCGGCGGATGGTGACACTCCCGGTGTAACAATATCCTTTATTTCATTTGACAGCGAAAGGCTGCTTGATTGTCTTTCAGATCCTTCCGATGAAAAAAGGAGAAAATTAAATACTGAGATAAATCGTGTAGTGGCTTATAGAGGTCAACGCCACCATATAGCACTGAAAAGGTATTTCAAAAATCCAGAGTCACAGGGTGCTTATCTTGTGGCTGAAAGATATGTAAAGACGATTGCTTCGTATGCGAGCGAGGGGAAACTTGAGGTTCCCGATTTTTATAAAGAAATTGTTCAGCAGAGTATTTCATATAAAACCTCTGCAAAGCTTGCGAGATTGCCACGTTTTATCGAAGCATTGAACAAAGCTGCGGGACGCGTTGTTTGCGATAATGAAAACATATACCTTGAAAACCGAGAAGAACTAACCGAGCAAGAAGCTCTGGCAATTCTCGCCACCCATACGGGGAATACATCGATCTATTCTTTTGCTGCGGAGGTGGAATATCACGCAAGATTCCTAACAGCTTTGGCAAAGATTAAAATTCCGTTTTTCGGTAGATCTATTTATGATTCTGCAATCCGAGCCGATATGACTGTCGGCGATACCGAATTTGAGGGGCCGGCACCATTTTATAAGGAGACTTCTAAAATTGTAAAACGACAATATGCATTGCATCGAATGTTAAGGTTTTAATTTGCCATTAAGGCAAAATGGAATAAACAAAAATTTCTTTAAAGGGAGAATTATCATGATTAAAAACAGAACAGCACAATTGATTTATCAGACTATCTATGTAACGCTCGGCCTTGTTGGCTTTGTTGCAAGCCTTGGGATCTTTGACAACATCAATACGATTCGTTGGGATTTCTACGTTCATTTCACTAACATCAGCAATTTCCTTTGCATTGGAGTTATGCTTGCTGCGCTTATTCAAACGGCAAAGAAGAAAGAAGACAGCTTCGTTTCTGCTGCTCCCATCCTGAAGTTTATAGGAATGCTTGGCATTTTGCTTACCTTCCTTGTGTTCAACATTATGCTCGCGGGTGCTGAGGGACGCGATCCTCAGGCAAACTGGAGAATTGGTAGCTTGTGCTTCCATGTTGTGCTTCCCATTATGTACATAGCAGACTGGTTTTTGTTCTACGAGCGCAAAAAAGCTAAGTGGTATTATCCTATTGCTTCCATTGCGTTCCCTCTTGCTTACGTAATTTTCCTGCTTATACAGGCAATCATCTTGAAGTTTGACTCTTCTATTTTGATTCCTACCACAACCACACCCCTTATCTACCCTTACTTCTTTGTAAATCTTGATACGCAGGGTGTTGGTGGCGTGCTTATGTGGATCGGTATCCTTTCTGTTGCCTTTGTTGTTGTAGGTTTCTTGTTCTTCGGTCTCGATAAGCTTGGAAAGAAAAAACTTGATAAATAAGAAAGGAAGCAAACTGCCATGAAAAAAGATTTGATTTTTGCGCCTATTATGCTGCTTATCGGTGTTCTGTTGTTTTTACTCAGAGCTACCGGTATGACCGCACATATTGTTATTTCTGTAATTGGTGTTTTGGCTTTGATTGCCTATACGGTATTAACCAAAAAGGAATGGAAAATTCCTGCACTTGAGATTTTAATGAGAGCATTTTACGGTGTCGCTTTGATTACCGGCATCGTGATTATGAATGTTCACGGAATTGTTGCACTTGCAGTTATTCACAAAGTTAGCGCCGTTTTGTTTATGGCTTTGATTATCGTTTTGCTTATCCATAAGGCGGCAATGAATAAAAAGGCTTAATTTTTAGTTCAAGATATGTTGTATAGGGTGTAGAGATGGATAAATTAGTCAGAAAAATAGAAGTTCCGCTTGCAAAGAAAGCGATAGAAAAAGCGGGTTTATATATTGTGCAAAAAAAGGACCTCGACCGTTTGGCAGAGGTTGCGGCTGACGCCTATCAGGACTATCCCTTACACAATTGGTTTACCAAGGGAAAATATGATGCCAAGGCATCTAAGCTGCTTATGCAAATCTCCCTTAAAACCATGACAGAGGATGCTGTAATCTACGCCGACAGTGAGGAAATCAACGGCTTCGCGGCTTGGCTCCCCTTCGGATTTACAGGCAGCAAGACCCTTCCGTTTTTAATGAATGGCGGGCTTAGCCTTATATTCCATTCGGGATTCGGCATCATCGGCAGATTATTGACCTATGAAACGTATGCGATGAACCTAAAAAAAGAGTTTACCGAAAATTATGATTGGTACTTATACAACCTTTCTATTAAAAAAGATGCGCAAGGCAAAGGTATTGCAAGTAAATTGATGCGTCCTATGCTGCAGTTTTGCGATGACGAGCGTATGGTAGCCTACCTTGAGACAAACAAGGAATCCAACGTAGGTCTATATCGTCACTATGGGTTCGATTTGATGAAGGAAGAGCAAATTCCGAAAAGCACCGTCACGCATTATGCGATGGTGCGAAAGCCGGAAGAAATGTAATAAAAGAAACGATCAAACATAAAATCAAATTTAAAAAAATGGAGGAAAATAAAATGAAAAACGAAAAGAAAGAATTTATCAAAAAGTTTGATGTAGCAATCGAGGATTTATTGGATAACTATGAGAAATATACCGATGAGGAAAAAGCACAAGTCAAAGAGGTTTTTCAGAAGGTTGCAGACTTAAACAAAATTTTAGACAAATACGATGTCGAAACAAACTTTAATTGGGAAAAATACTGGGGAACTGTCTCTCAATATTTCGTTACTGTTCGTTATTTTTAAACCATAAAAATATAAAATCAAGAAAAATATAAAACCAAGTTCAAACAAAACGGAGGTAAACAAAATGCAGAGTGAAAAGAAAGAATTACTAAAAAAATTCAAGACAGTCATCGATGACTTAATGGATCACTACGAAGAATACACCGACGAAGAAAAAGCACAGATCAAAGAAATCTTTCAGAAGGTTGCAGAGCTGAACACGATTCTGGACAAATACGACATTGAAGTGAAATTTGATTGGAATGAATATTTCACATTGCTTGGTCAATGCTTTGACTCAACTCCCTATATTTTTTGATAATTAGTTGGTTTGAAGTACAAAGAATAACTTGGTTTTTATATTTAGGCTATTGGCTTTAAGTTGCCAATTTGCTTAAAGCCAATAGCTTCGTTTAAAAGGAGAACACAAAATGCCGAAAAAACAAAGAAAGTTTGCCGATGACGGCTGGGCTGTTTGGATCGATGGTGAAGATACAAGTACGATTCATATTAATGACTGGCTCAATCCCAAAGGCAAAAGTTATGTAGATATTGCAATTCACATACGTGGCATTAAGTCAAGTAAAGCACTGAATGTATATGTGCCGTTTCCTATTATGAAAGAGGAAATTGAAGATGTATCCCTTTCTTTTGGGGACACAAAAATACTACAGGCGATATTCAGCGCTGCCTGCATTGTTGACTATAAGAAAAATCAACACACCTCTGAGATTGCCTACAACGGCAAGACCGTTGATATCGTACATATAAGTACAACGAGCTTCGACGTAGAGGCAATATCGAACGGAACGTTGATTCGTGTTGGTTTACAGGAATTACAGCCGCATCTTGACAATGATGAAGGTTATTTCATTTGGCGTATGCCACATAAATCATTGGATGCTATATTCAAACCCTGTGTTGATGTTGAGAACGCGATGGAACGGCTGCGCGACCTGATTACGACACCGGTTGTGTCAGAAAAATACGGTTATTCCATTCGTATTAATGAATCGAGACTTTTACCGGAAGAGATTACCCGTATCGGTATGTTTCATCGGCAAAAACTGAGCAAAGCAGTTATTACACTCTCGGTTGATGAAAAATACGAACTCAACGACAGTAATTGTTATCGCATTCGAAGACTGGAAGAAAATCTGTACAGAAATTATCTCCCAAAGGATTACCAATACGATGACGTTATTACATATCAGTGGAACCAGAGCCGAGAAAATAATTTGCAGGGACAGTTTAATTTCTATTATAACCTTTCAAAGAACTCGGTAAGTAAAAGCAGTATGTTTTTGTATATGGTCTTGCTTTTAGCAATTAGTATTTTTGGTGATCTTTTAGCTGAGATCGTCAAAGCATTGATACATATGTGTTTATAGGAGGCGCAAGATGAGATTAATTATTCCAATATTACTTAATTGCCTCCTCGTTCTCTCGGTGTACCTAACGGATAAGTATACCTCTGCTAAAAAACTCCCCTATATAGCAAAGCAGATTATCATTGGTCTTTTATTTGGTGGGGTTTCCGCTTTCGCATCAAGCTATGGCGTTGAATGGCTTGGGACAACGGTTAACGTTCGTGATGCGGCACCTCTTTCGGCAGGCCTTATATTTGGTGCACCTGCAGGTATCATTTCCGGTCTCATAGGTGGATTATATCGTTGGTTCTCTGTGTACTGGGGCGGCGGTATGTATACACGCCTTGCTTGCAGTCTTGCAACGATTCTTGCCGGTTTTATGGCGGCAGGACTCAGAAAGCTGATGTTCGACAATAAAAAGCCTACTTGGAGCTACGGCATATGTATTGCTGTGGTGTGCGAAGTTATCCATATGATTTTAATCTTCTTGACCAATATGGATAATTCCTCTCAGGCCTTTGAATTTGTCAAGGGCGCTACATCTCCAATGATGCTCGGTAATGCCATCGCTGTTGGGGTATCTATCATTCTGGTTTCTCTTTTTAGTCGCGAGCGCTTTTTCAGTAAGAGAACCTCCGAAGGTATCGCACAAACTTTTCAGCGAAGACTTCTTAGCTGCATTGTAATTGCCTATCTCATTACCAGCACTTTTACTCTTATCCTCCAGAATGGAATGGCACAGATTGAAACACAGGAAGTGTTTACGGTTGCTATTAACGACGTTGAGGTGGCGGTAAGATCGAAATCTAACCACCAGCTTCTTGAAATTGCAGAACAAGTCAAAGTGGATTATGAGAAAGACCCAACGGTCTCTCTGTCCAATCTTACAGATAAATACGGTATCAAGGAAATCAATATTGTTGCTCCGGGTGGCATTATTAAAAATTCCACAGAAGCGGATAGCATAGGCTATGATATGAATAGCAAGGAACAATCCAAAGAATTTGTAGATGTGCTAAAAGTTAAAGATTCATTCGTTCAGGACTATTCGCCCAGAGGCAAGGATGAAACTGTATGGAGAAAATACGCGGCTGTGGATCTTACAGGCGGTGGCTTCATTCAGGTGGGTTACGATGCCGAACAGTTCCATACGATGCTTAACGAGTTTGTAATTGACGTTACCAAGAATCGTCATGTTGGTACCAGTGGTTTTGTAGCAGTGCTTGATGAACAACTCTGCATGGTTATTGATAACGACTATGCGGGCGAACATATCTCTTCCATTGGCATTGATCCTCCGGGAGAGATGAAGCAAGGCCAAACTGCAACAGCGTTGTATAATGCCGACATTGTAGACGGTATCAACGATGTCAGCGCAGAATATATGTATGTTTTCAAATTCGTTGAGGGTTATTGCCTGATTGCAGCTATGCCGGTGAATGAAGCTATGTTTATGAGAGACGCTTCTATGCTGACAAGCATTTTTATGCAGGTAATTATTTTTGCAACTCTATTCGTATTTATTTACCTACTCATTAAGCGCGTTATCATCAACAATCTGAAAAAAATCAATGATACCCTTGCACAAATTACAAACGGCAACCTGAGTGTAACGGTTGATGTTCGCTCCAACAAGGAATTCTCATCGCTGTCAGACGATATTAACTCTACAGTTGCTACTTTGAAACGGTATATTGCCGAAGCTGCTGCCCGCATTGATAAAGAGCTTGAATATGCGAAACAAATTCAGCTTTCCGCACTCCCTACCAACTTCCCTAAAGGAGAGGATTACAACATCTATGCACAAATGATTGCGGCGAAAGAAGTTGGTGGCGACTTTTACGATTTCTATAAATTAAACGATACCACTGTAGCTTTCCTTGCTGCTGACGTTTCGGGCAAAGGAATTCCGGCGGCAATGTTTATGATGACGGCCAAGACGATTATCAAAGACCTCGCAGAAGGCGGCATGGCAGTAAACGATATATTCACAAAAGCAAATGAAAAGCTTTGTGAAAATAATGAGTCAGGTATGTTTGTGACAGCGTGGATGGGTATTTTGGATCTGACTACAGGCAACGTACAATTTGCCAATGCAGGCCACAATCCGCCCCTCTTAAAACGTGCAGACGGCTCGTTTGAATACTTAAAGACCCGCGCGGGCTTCGTTCTCGCCGGTATGGAAGGGGTTCGTTATCGTGTAGGCGAAATCACATTGAATCCCGGTGACAGGCTGTTCCTTTACACCGACGGTGTGCCTGAAGCTACCAACGCGGAGAATAAGCTTTACGGTGAGGATAGACTTCTTACCTTTATGAACCAAAATGCTTCTATGGAAGCAACTAAACTTTTACCAGCGCTAAAAGCTAATATCGATGAATTTGTGGGTGAAGCACCACAGTTTGATGATATTACAATGCTGATGTTTGACTATAAACCTAAAAAAGGAGGTGAGCATATGACGAAGAAAACAATCCCTGCGAAAACCGAATTATTGAATGATCTTCTTGGGTTCGTTGATGAAATTTTGGATAGCTTTGAATGTCCTATGAAAGTCCAAACGGCAATCTGTGTTGCCCTTGAAGAAGTGTTCGTCAATGTTGCTCACTACGCATATGGCGGGGGCGACGGTGATGTGGAGCTCTGCGTTGGATTTGATGCAGAAAGCCGCATCATGACTTTCCGCATGGAAGACAAAGGCGTTCCCTTTGATCCGCTGAAAAAACCGGACCCCGATATAACTTTATCGGCTGAAGAAAGAGAAATCGGCGGACTTGGTATTTTCATTACCAAGAAAACAATGGACTCAGTAACCTATGCCTATGAAAATGGCAAAAACATTTTAACAATGACTAAAAAGATTTAAAGGAGATCAGCTGTTATGACTATCGAAATCAAGAAAAACGAGAAGGAAGTTTTCATTGAAATTGCAGGCAGATTGGATACTACTACTGCCCCCGCACTGGACAAAACCATTAACGAGGATATCAAAGATGCAGTAAACATCGTTTTAGACCTGAAGGGACTTGAGTACATTTCCAGTGCCGGTCTGCGCGTTTTGCTTTCGGCACAAAAGAAGATGCAAAAAATCGGTTCTATGAAACTGAAAAATGTTTGCGAAGAGGTTATGGAGGTTTTTGAGATAACCGGATTTGCTGACATTTTGGTGATTGAATAATGGAGCTTGTAAGCGAGGCTATCGCATTTGCAGTTAAGGCTCACGATGGAATGCGACGCAAAAAAAGTGAAGCCCCATACATCCTGCACCCAATGGAAGCGGCAGTTATTGTCGGCACGATGACGGATGACCAAAATCTGATTGCCGCAGCAGCTCTCCACGACGTTGTAGAGGATGCAAATATTACCATCGATGAAATTGAAGAGAAATTCGGTAAGCGTGTTCGGGAGCTTGTGGAGTCTGAAACCGAGGATAAGCGAGCTGACTTGCCGCCTGAATCAACCTGGCGTATCCGCAAGGAGGAATCTCTGGCAGTGCTGAAAAACACAGAAGATATCGGCGTATTGATGGTTTGGCTTGGTGATAAGCTTGCCAATATGCGTGCTATCTACAGAGATTTCAAGGCTGAAGGCGTCTCGATGTGGCAGAGATTTAATCAGAAGGATCCCGATGAGCAAGCATGGTACTATCGCTCAATTGTTAAATTAACGAAAGCGTTGTCTGACACTTCGGCGTGGCTTGAATACAAAGCGCTTACAGAACTCGTATTTGGAAAAGGAGAATAAACCTATGGACGTTACTTATCGTATAGACAAAGATATTATATATATTGCTGTGGAAGGAAGAATCGATGCTTCCAACGCAGCTGAAGCAGAAGAGAAAATTTTCGGAATAAAAAACGACAACCCCGGAAAACATACTGTCCTTGATGCCGACAAGCTGGAGTACATATCTTCCGCAGGCCTGCGCGTGATCTTGCGACTCAGAAAAGAAGAACCGAAGCTCGCCATTATCAACGTTGCGCCCGATGTTTACGAGGTTTTTGATATGACTGGCTTTACCGATATGGTTACGGTTGAAAAGGCATATCAGAGAATGAGCGTGGAAGGATGTGAGTTTATCGCCAAAGGCGCAAACGGTGCCGTTTATCGCTACGATGCGGAAACCATCCTCAAGACCTATTTTGCAAAGGATGCCCTTCCTGAGATTAAGCAAGAACGTGAAAACGCAAGAAAAGCATTTGTTCTCGGTATCAATACCGCCATTCCTTACGGCATTGTTCGTGTAGGAGATGGCTACGGTACAGTTACGGAGCTTTTGAACGCAACCAGCGTAACCAAGTTGATCCGCAATAATCCCGATGATATGTCTGAGGCGGCAAAATATTATATTGATATGCTGAAAAGTATTCACGCTATCGAAGTAGAAGATGGCGAAGTGCCTGATATGAAGGAAACAGCTCTTGCCTGGGCAGATTTTGTAGCACCTCACCTTCCTGAAGAACAAGGCAAAAAGCTTCGTGCATTAGTCGAAGCCGTTCCGAAGCAGAATACCCTTATGCACGGTGACTATCACACCAATAATATTATGGTACAAAACGGCGAGCCTCTGCTTATCGATATGGATACTCTTTGCATGGGACACCCTGTATTCGAACTCGGTTCTATGTTTAATGCTTTCATTGGTTATTCCGAGCTTGACCATCAGGTAACGATGGATTTCTTCGGCTATACACACGAAACGGCAGAAAAATTCTGGGATATGTCTTTGAAAATGTATCTTGGCACCGAAGATGAAGAAGTGTGCAGAAACGTTGCAGAAAAGGCAATGATCATCGGCTATACCCGTATGCTTCGTCGTGCTCTTCGCCGCCCCGACGAAGCAGAAAGCCCTGCTAAAATCGCAAGATGCAAGGAAATGCTGGCCAAGCTTCTTGAAAAGACCGAAAGCATCTACTTTTAATTTCCTATGGAGCGATGAACTATGAAAAATAAAACTTTAACACTCCCAGCAATTATTATCGCAATCGGCTTGGTTGTCGCGCTGGTGGGCTGTTTGCTCACCTCGATGCAGTTCAAGCCCGCTGTGACTGAGCAGGACTTTAATTATTCGGTAACCTATAAAATTGATGGCGAAACCAAAACCTTTAGCGGTGTCTATACCTGCCGCTTTACAGGCTTTGGCGGTGCCGGCGTCGATCCGCTCGCCCGCTACTATAACGGTGTATATACAGTTGATGGCGAATCTACGGAATCCCGCAGCTATGCCATCGCGGAAAAAGATGGCTGCGTTCTGGAAATTATCACCTTGTTTGATGATGACTATCTTATGGGCGATAACCAAGAGGAATATGAGTTGGTAGACCCCTGCCTTGAGGCAACAGATGCCGAAGGATACCAATATGGCGAGGATGAGCTTCCCGCAGAGTTTGATGCCGAGATCATCAGCTGGGAATATCCCGAGCCGATTGAAAATACCTTTGTCTTTGCAGGCTTTTCGGCGCTGTATTCCGTTAATATGAGCGTGATGCTGCTCGCCGGACTTCTGACCCTGCTGATCTGCGTTATTCTGGTCAAAAAGAGCGAGGAAGTTTCTTATTCCGTCTTGGATAAGATCGGTATAGTTCTGAATTTTATCGGTGTCTTTGCGGTGCTTCCTATTATCTCGTTGGCTGCTTGCTTGATTCAGGCATACCCCACCGGTCCGGATTGGATCTATCAGGCGTATCTCTGCGTACCGCCAATCATTGTGTTTTCGATTGCTGCGTCTGTTGCGCTGCGCCGTAAGGGCTTTGGCAAGAGCGGATTTTTCGTTCAGTTCCTCGGCATCATTGTTGAGGTGATCCTTGCTGTTTTGGAATATGCTTTATAATGGCCTCCTAAAGAAAGGCGTTTGAATTATGAAAAATAAGATAATTTGTTTAATAGCGTTACTTTTGATAACAACTATGTTATTTGCAGGTTGTAGTGACAATAAGAAACCGGAAAATCAAAACGTTGATTACAGTCAATATTCGTTCGTAAATACTTCGTGGACAAGAGATGCCGAGCATGATATCGAAACCCTTCGTTTTGGGGCAGATGGCAAATTCACGTATTACTGTGCTTGCGGCAATCCGGTAAATGACTCGGATTTGTGCGAGGGTTATACTTACGATGATTCTACGAAAACTATCACGTTAAATTGTATTGAAACAACAGATGAAATGGTTACAACAATTAAGATTGTAAAATGTGATGGAAACAGTCTGCAACTTGATTTTAATGGTGAAATAAGAATTTTTGAAAATGATCAGTAAACCTCGTGTCTTGTAAGAGGTTTGTAAGAGGGCTTGTGGTAAAATGCAAGTTTGAAATGGATTTATATTTGAAAGGAGGCTCGGCATATGACGGATAAGGAATTTAAAAGACTAAGCAGAGCGCAGCTGATCGATATTATCTATAAGCTCCAATTGGAACTTGACAAGGTGAATGAAGAAAATCAGGAGCTGGAAAGCAAATTATCAGATAAGCGACTTCGTTTGCAGAGTGCCGGCAATATTGCTGAAGCCGCCCTTGAAATTAACGATTGTTTCCGCAGCGCACAGAATGCTGCGGAGCAATACTTGAATGAAATCAAAGCGATCCGTGAGGAAACGGAAGCAGAGCGACAAAGGATTCTTGCCCAGGCGCAAGCAGAAGCAGAAGCCATCATCGCGAGCGCAAAAAAGACACATGGCGATTACGATTCTGTGATAGAAGAAATTATGAAAGAATTTGGACAGAATCATTCGGATAACGGGTGATAGATATGTTACATAAAAAGAAAAAGGAAGTATCCCTTCCTACGAAAAGTCAAGTTGAAACAGAACGAAAACGCTATCGCCGGCAGAAAGCCTATAACAAAGCACTGCGCGGAACAGTATACGTTTTAACCATTGTGGCAGCCGTTGCTGTGTTGATTGCAACTCTTATTTTGCCGGTTCTGCAAATCGAGGGCACCAGTATGGAGCCAACACTGTCAAACGGTGATATTGTGCTACTTATGAAAACGACCCGTTTTGAACGTGGCGACCTTTGCGCATTTACATGGAATAACAAGCTTTTGGTAAAGCGTGTAGTCGGTCTCCCAGGTGATTGGATCGAGATCGATACTGATGGAACCGTGTACCTCAATGGCGAAAAGCTTGATGAGCCGTATGTAGAGCAAAAGGCTTTAGGAGAATGTGATTTGGAGTTTCCGTATCAAGTGCCGCAAGAACAGTTTTTTGTAATAGGCGATATGCGTGAAAGTTCTATTGATTCACGTAATACAGTAATTGGATGTATTCCTAAAGACCAAATTGTTGGAAAAGTTTTCTTTAGAGTATGGCCGTTTAAGAGCATACAATTTTTTTAAAAACAAATAGTGTATTTATAAAGGGACAAGCGTTTATGAGTTTCATTGAACAATACTTGTTACAATTGAATACTGAAAAACGGCGATGGCGGCGTGCTGTTGCGATTTTAACAGCCCTGTCACTCATCGTTGCGCTTGCCACCGTGTGGAATCTGCGTATGACAGGCGTTACTATTGCAAATGAAGCTTCCTGTGGATACAAGGAACATCAGCACACAGCAGACTGTATGCAAGAAAAAGATATGATATGTGATCTGCCGGAGCATATCCACAAATCAGAATGTTACTCTAACCTCAAGGCTGATGTTGAAACCTTGTTAGATTGGCAGAATATGTTTGCCAATTATCCCTATACCGGAGATTTGCGTAAGGATTTAGTTGGTATAGCCAAAACTCAGGTAGGATATACAGAAAGCCAACTGAATTTTGAGGTAGGCACTGATGGAACAAGACGTGGATATACACGCTATGGTGCTTGGTATGGAGCACCATATAATGATTGGTCTGCACTCTTTGTATCGTTCTGCTTGAATCAAGCAGGCGCAGATGAAACGAAATTTCCGATAAGTTCGGGTGCCGCTACGATGGCGGAACTTTGGAAAAAACAGGGAAGATTTGCTTATGTGGGGCAATACACTCCGCAAAGCGGCGATATTGTATTTTTAAACAATAACACAACAGGAATCGTAACGGAGGTTTATAAAAATTCATTTAATGTGATTTGCGGCGATGTGCAGAATGCAGTCGCAAGTAATGTGATGTCTTTGAGTGATTCGTCTATTATTGGTTGGGGTTCCACGGCGAAATCGCTGTCGGGCAATCTGACGGACAACTCAAATAAGCCTACTTTCTTCATTGTTGAAGGTGGCGAGCCTCAGGTGCAAATGCACAGGTTTTCCTTAAGAGCAACAAGACCTATTACAGAATTGATTCCTTATTTAGAAGCTAATGGTGGTAGTTATTTCTACACATTGTTAGACATGAACAATGTGGAACTACCGAAGGATGCAGACGGTAACTACATTGCTGAAGCACAAAAGGGCTATAAGCTAACCCTTACCTTCAATAGCCCAAAAGGCTTCTTACCGGGAACATATCAGTATCAAATACCAAATGGTTTGATGGTGGATGGTGGATACGGCGATTTTGTTTTGAAAGATGGAACCAATGTTGGTAGTTGGGAGGTTACAGATACAGGTCTTATTACCCTAATATTCAACGACAAAATGAATAGCCGTACAGATATTGCCATCAGTTCTACACTGGGTATTCATTTTCCTGAGCAAGATGATCCTATTGATTTTGACGGCTTTATCACCGTTAAGGTAGAACCTCCTGTGCAGCAGAGCTACCCCACGGAGCTCTCCAAATGGGGCACACCCAATGCAGATGCCGGTAAACTGAACTGGTATGTTTTAATCAAAGGGAATGCCGATTCTCAAATTCCGGGTAGCATACTTACCGACCAGGCTACGTTACCTACTTGGGGCAAGCTCCATAGTTATACCGAGTCGGATATGGCCGCCGGTATTACAATCAGCGCTACTGCTGCCGACGGTAGTTGGCACACCTGGACCGTCACTACGGATGATCCGCACCTTGTCTGGGACGAATCCGGATGGTCCTATAAAATTCCTCACACAGTAACCTGCAAATACTGCGGTCAGTTGGAACTTGGTAATAATGGTTGGGAATACTTAGTTACTTACACATCGACGCCGACCCCTCTCAATATGCCCGGTGCATTTGCCTATGAGAATAAGGTTACGGTAGATGGCCAGACAGCATGGGGATGGAATGAATTCAACCACGGCAAAATAGAGGCTCAGATTGTAAAGGACGGTTCTTTCGTATCTGATGCTTCCGGTGGTGGATTCCTCTGGGAGTTCCAAGCCACTATACCCGGTCGTCCGGAGGGACAGCGGGCGCAATATTCATGGTTTATTATGGACGAAATGAAGTTGTTGGATGAAAGTGGCACAGCGCTACGCAAGGTATACAATGATGTTAATTTATCTACGGTTACGGCGACCTATAACGGAGCTACCATTAAGATTCCAAGGATCCAAGACGCCACAAATCAGGATATGTTTGCTTGGGATGTAGCGTGGACATCCGAAGGTATTGCCTCTACCCGAACCATCAACCTTCTCTGCCGTTGTCAGTGTACTTCGGACACTTGTCATTGGGGAGGCTGTGAACAATATTGGTTCAAGCGTGACGATGGAACATATGCACAAAATGGATTTTGTCAGTGCTGGACAGAAAATCAAAACATGACATTTACCTTTGTCTACAAAACCGAGGATATGTCTCTAGTTGAAGGCTACGGCTCTTTTGGTTATCAATTGAATAACCTTGCCCAACTTTACTATATGACGGACGGCAGTACATCGATTCAGGTAGACTACGATGATGCAACTATTACCATTCCTAATCTGTTTGAAAAACAATTGACTCATGACTTTAACGGCTATACCGCCCACTATAAAATCACAGTCAACGAAGCAAAACTGGTATTGACAAATGGTTCGCCTTTAACAATTCACGACGTTATGACGGACACTCTAGCCTACATAAGCGGTTCGCTTGTTATCACAACCGAAAATGCAAATGGTCATACAAGTGTTTTGCATCAAGGCGTGGACTTTACAGTTACTTATGATGGATCAGGAAATCAAACAGATTCTGCAGGCAAAAAAATCCACGTGCTTGACATTGTGATTCTAAAACCCCAACCTGTAATGTATATACTCGATTATGATACGACTCTTATCATGCCTGAACATGTTTCCGGTGCGATTAAGTACAGCAACTCTGCAAACATTACCCTTTGGGGTGAAAAGGTTACGGACAATGCAGTAGAAAAAGTCTATGCGGATATCAATATTGCTGCAAAAAGCTATACGGTGGATATGTTCAAGACCTGTGCATTAACAGGAGAACCGCTTCCGGGAGCTACGTTTGGTCTTTACAATGCACAAGGTGGTTTGATCACTACCGGCATAACAGATGCTAATGGCAAACTTACATTCCAGACAGATATTATCCAAGGTATTATTTTGCGCGAGCATGAACTTTACTATTTACAAGAAATTCAACCACCGATTGCATATCAGCTGGATGATACTAAACATTGGTTCTGCTTCTGTAATGATACAGGGGATGCGTGTATCGAATGTAACAAGCTTTTGATCGATCAAGAGGCGATTCGTATTCCTTTTGAGGAAATCGGTCGATTTGATATTGTTAACTATCCCGCTAATGTGGAACTACCTTCCACCGGCGGTATAGGCACTCCAATTTATATACTATGCGGACTATCCCTTGTGATTGGCCCGCTTGTATACGGATTCTGCTTGAGGCGCAGATATGTAAGGAGGTTGAACAAATAAAGCCTCCCCAAATGGCGTAAAAACCTATCTTATGCGCCTGACTGATTCCAAATAAAAATCAAAATTATTTTTAGAAAGGAAAATCACTATGAAAAAGTTTTTATCCATCCTTATGGTGCTGGCAATGGTTCTTTCTCTGAGCATTACCGCTTTTGCGGCAGAGAACGAAGGCTCCATTACCATCACTAACGCAACCATCAATGAAACCTATAGTGTCTATAAGATTTTTGATGCAAGTATCAAAAAAGGCGTCGACGGTGCTGCCGATGCAGTTTCCTACAGCATTGCAACCGACAACCAGTTCTTCACTGTATTGTTTGGCACTGACGGCAAAGTTGAAAATCCCTTCTTTGTATACAATGCAAACACCGGTACTGTCACCAAAAAGGAAAATACTAACGATGCCGAGCTTATCAAATACCTGACCGATATGGTTAAGGGCGGCACCTATACCACAGCCAAAACCCCTGTAAAAGCCACCACCGACGAGGTTAAGTTCGAGGATTTGCCTTACGGCTATTACCTGATCACCAGCACTCTGGGCGCTACTGTTACCATTAACTCCAACACCCCCGATGTTTCTGTAATCGACAAGAACCAGAAGCCCGGCAAAGGCTTTGACAAATTGATTCAAAACGGTGTGGACGCAGAAGGTAATCCTACATGGGGCGAGTTTAACTCTGCTAATATCGGTGATAAAATCACCTATAAAATTACTTTTGAAGCTACAAATTACGATGGCGAAAATAAGATCAAGTATTATCAGGTTCACGACGAAAAGGGCGATGCTATCTGGGCTGAGTTTAATAGCTTTACCGTTAAGGTTGGCGACACAGAACTCAAAAGGGGTTACTACTTATCTCAAGGTGGCGTAAATACTGATAACTGGGAATTTTTGGGAGATTGGTCTGATATTCCCGAAGCTGAACGCGATCGTGATGATGCTCAGTGGTATTTAGTGCATTTGGACTACGATAAGTTCCGTATCACTATTCCGTGGCTTGAAAATCACACAATATCCGATGTTACCAATGCAGGAAACACCTCCTATTCCGTAAACTTCGATGAGAACGCTGATTCTAAATTCGCTTCTCCTATCAATGTAGAAATTACCTATAAAGCAGTTGTGGAAGCAACTGCTGCCATTGGTAACACCACACACGGAAACCGTTATAACAAGGCTCACGCTTCATGGACCAGTGAGTATGAGACAGATTCTACTAAGCCCGAAGAGGTTGTAACCTACGTTTACGGTTTGGGCATTTTGAAGGATGATATCGCTTCGCGCGAAAACCTTGCAGGTGCTAAGTTCCGTATTTACAAAGATGCAGACTGCAAAGAACCTGTATATGTGATTCCTACCGGCGTTGAAGGTGTATACATTAAGGATAGCTTGGGTACCGCTGCTGAAGGCATAAGCGGCATCAAACAGGAAACCACCCGCAAGAAGTATGAAGCTTATTTGGATGCTTATTTGAATGGTGATTTGACCAAACAGGACAACCTTGTTGTTTCTCAGGTTAATGGTAAGTTGATTATTTTGGGTCTGGATGCAGGTACATACTACCTCAAGGAGGTTGAAGCTCCTGACGGCTATAACGCTTTGACTCAGCCTGTTCCGCTTACAGCCGGTGAGGACATTCGTCCTTTCACTATCTTCGCCGACGAAAACGGTAAGGTTGCTGACATTCAGCAGACCGACGGTGTTCATAAAGAGATCACCTATGACCTGACCCATACCGTTGTTCACAACAGCAAAGGTGTTGTGTTGCCCTCTACCGGTGGTATGGGAACATTCTGGTTGATTACTATCGGAACACTGCTCGCTATTGGCTTTGCTGTGTTCCTAATCACTCATAAGAAGATGTCTGTTTATACTGACTAATCTTTTAAAAACCAATGTCCTAAAACGGGAGGAGAGGATTTCTCCTCTCCTCCTGTTATTATATAACAGAAAGGAGATGCCTATGAGAAAGCATAAAACGGTAATATTTTTAACTATTGGATTTTTGGTAGGTATCTGCATTCTGTTATATCCTACACTTAGCGATTATTGGAATAGCAAAACTCAAAGTCGTGCCGTTACAAATTATGAATCCGTCTTAGAAAATCTGGATGAAGATGTTTACAAATCTATTTTTGAAAATGCATATGCGTATAATAAGGCACTGTATGAAACCAATTATCCGCTAATGGATTATAAAAAAGTACCCGGATACTATGAAACTCTTTCTATAACAGAAAATGATATGATAGGCTATCTGAAAATTGACCGCATCGGTATAGAATTACCTATTTACCACGGCACATCAGATGACGTGTTAAACAAAGGAGTCGGTCATTTAGAAGGTAGCAGTTTACCGGTAGGTGGTGAAAACACTCACTGTGTTATGTCGGCTCACCGTGGCTTGCCCAGCTCAAAGCTCTTTACCGATCTTGACCGAATGGAGATTGGTGACACCTTTCAAATTGTTGTATTGGATCAGGTGTTGACCTATCAGGTAGATTTCGTAAAAATCATTGAACCGACGGATGTTTCCGATTTGCAGATTATCGAGGGTGGAGACTATTGCACCTTATTCACCTGCACTCCTTATGGTATCAATACCCATCGACTGTTGGTGCGTGGTATCAGAATTGAAACTATCAAGGAAAAACCTATCATTTATGTTTCCAACGAGGCATTTCGCATAGAACCGTTGTTGGTAACGCCGGCAGTTGCCGCGCCGATGCTTCTTATTTTACTGATTCATTTGTTAGTAAAATACAGGGCACCACAGGAAAGCACAAAGAACACTAAAAAAGAGGAAGGAGGCGCAGATAATGAGTCGTAAAATTATAATTTTTTGTTTAACAATATTATTAATTTCAACATGTTCTTATACGGTTTTTGCCGAAGAATATAATCCGGATTTGACAGGTTCCATATCTGTAACTCTCACAGATAAAAAACAAAATGAAGCCATTGTGGGGGCAGAACTTAGCGTATATTATGTTGCAACTGTGCTGCTGGATGACGACGGAAATTTGATGTATGACTATACTGACGATTTCAAACAGTTTGACACCGCAATCGATGATACGGAACTTGCAACAAAACTTGATGCATTCGTTTCGCAACATAATGTACCTTCCACTAAAATAACTACCAATATTGATGGGACGGCGCTGTGTAACGGACTTCCTTTGGGTCTGTATTTTATCAAACAGACAGGTGCAGTAGAAGGCTTTGCTCCTTGCACACCTTTTCTTGTAACAGTTCCCAATGAAAAGGATGGCGAATATCTGTACAAGGTAAATGCTTCTCCAAAAACAGAGGTTGCAAGATTAGTTTCAATCACCATAAAAAAGGTGTGGAATACGGATAAATCTACCGAGGCGGCAGAGAGTGTTACAGTTCAACTGCTTAAAAACGGGAGTGTCGTAAAGACGGCAATCCTGAATGCACAAAACAATTGGCAGATAACCTATGCCGATATGCCGGAGAGCGACACCTACAGCATCAAAGAAGTGAATATCCCAAAAGGTTTTACCGCCACCTATAAGCAAGAAGATTACGTTTTTACAGTCACCAATACATCAACCCTAATACAAACAGGTCAATTAATATGGCCGATTACCGTATTAGCGGGTGGCGGTATGATTTTAATTGCCGTTGGGATAGTGCTTTTGCAGAAAAAGAGGAAAACAAATGCGTAAATGGATAGGTGCAGTTTGCGTTTTTTTAGGCGTGGTTTGTCTGCTATGCTCGGTCGGCTTTGTAGTATATAATCGGTGGGAAGCCGAAAATGCCGCGAAGGTTACGGATTCTTTGTTAGTAGATGTTCAAAGTGTGATTGCTGAGCAAAGTGCTGAACAAAAAGATTCTCAATCAAAGATGCCTACGATTAATGTCAATGGTTATGAGTGTATCGGTATTCTTTCAATTCCTGTACTGGATTTAGAATTACCAGTTTTGACGGATTGGAGCTATGCAAAACTAAAAAAAGCGCCGTGTCATTATTACGGAACGTATTATGAAAAAGATTTTGTAATTGCAGCACATAACTATAAATCACACTTTGGCAGACTTTCCGAGCTGCAAGCGGGTGATATTGTTGTTTTTACCGATATAAACAATATAGAGCATTACTACGAGGTGGTTTTGTTGGAAACCCTGCCCAAAAATGCAACAAAAGAAATGATTACAAGCGGATTTGATCTTTCGCTATATACCTGTACTCCCGGCGGCGGCAATCGCGTAACCGTGCGTTGTAATGCTGCCCAGGATAGTAATAGATAACTTCTAAAGCACAAAGTGTTTTAAATAACGAAGTAAAGCACAAGGATTATAGTCCTCTGTGCTGAATGGAGGAAGAAAATGAAAAAACTATGTAAAAGAATCATAACCTTTATTTGCAGGTTGTAGTGACAATAAGAAACCGGAAAATCAAAACGTTGATTATGTAATGAAAAAAGGTTTTTCGGTTGTTTTGAGTTTGCAAAAATCATTCAAAACGAAGGTATGCTCGATGTCGAGGCGCTTGAAACTGCGTTAAAGTTAGATTGAGAACTATATAAGGAGTTGCCTTCTCAAAAAGGTGGAGTACGTTAAATGATAAAAAAGATACTGTTAATTCTTATTGTCGGCGTAATGGTTCTGCAGTTAAGTTCATGTAATCCTATAGAGCAAGATCCGGATCAGTCAATGCTCGTCCAAGCGACCGTTATTGAAATAGAGAAATACGGGCATGCGGTGTTGAATATGACTACCGCTGATTTTATGGCAATCGGGTACGAGCTTGGTGACATTGTTTGCGTGCGCTTCGGAACTCGCGAATATACTATGCCGCTTTTTGACGGATACTATTCCAACCCGGGAGGTCTTTTGCTACGCGCTTCTGATGCGGAGGAGTGTATTGCGGTATGCATAAACTATGGAGATTTTTCCGATGTAAATGGCATAAGCGTTGGTGATACGGTCGAAATCACAATGTCGGAAAAGGCGGGTATGCTTGCCATCCAAGAGCTTTATGCTTTGCAATACAGTAACAAGCGAGAGGATTATTCAGATGATGCTTCTTTTGCAAACTTCCGTGCTGTTACTGCGGGGCGCATCGGATATGGAAAGCTATATCGAACCGCTTCGCCCATAAATAACGAAAAAGGTCGCGCTGTCTATGCGGATAACCTCATTGAAAACGCTGGGGTGGCAACGATCTTGAATCTTGCGGATTCCGATGAGGATATTGAAGAATATTTGTCGGATGCTGACTTTTGTTCCGAGAATTACCGTGCTCTTTATGAAGGCGGGAAAGTTGTTGCGATTGATCTAACGGGTAATTTTTATTCGGATGATTTTGCCGCCTCCGTTGCGGAAGGACTTACTTTTCTCGCACGGAATAATCCACCATACTGTATCCATTGTACCGAAGGAAAGGATAGAGCAGGGTTTACGGCTATGCTTTTGGAGGCGTTGATGGGCGCAACGCTTGACGAGATCGTTTGCGATTATATGCTCAGCTTTTACAATTATTATGGTATAGAAAAAGACAATGACCCGAAACGCTATCAAGCGGTTCTCGATACGAATCTGTTAGCGATGCTATGCCATGTGACAGGAGCGGAATCGATTGAAATATTGGGGCAGATGAATTTAGAAGCTGCCGTGACGGAGTATTTGCTCGATGCGGGTATGTTACAAGATGATATTTTGTTGTTGAAAGAAAAACTCGGCTGATGTTGCAACGTGAAGTGATAAATAAGTAAGAAGGTTAATTGTAGCCGTTTCGGATTAAAAAGGATTTGAATTTGTAAACAATTAAAATAAGCAATATTTTTTAAGGAGAATGGAAATGAAGAAAATAATTCTAGTTGTATTGAGCTTGATTTTGGTTCTTGGGATGTTTCCAACTGTAACGTTTGCGGAAGCAACTTCGGATGACATTATTATTCTTTATGAAAATGACGTGCATTGCGCAGTAGAGGGTTATTCAAAGCTTGCTGCAATGAAAAATGAGCTGTTGGAAACCCACACAAATGTAGGTGTTGTGTCTGTGGGCGATTTTGTCCAAGGCGGAACGTTGGGTGCTGTGTCCAAGGGCGAGTACATTGTAAATCTGATGAACAAGGTTGGCTATGATGCGATTGCTCTCGGCAATCATGAGTTTGACTATCAGCTTCCTCGTCTTAACGAGCTGAATGCTATGTCGAACACAAAGTTTATTTCCTGTAACTTTCAGAAGATTGGCGAGGATAAGTCTTATTTTGAGCCATATACAATTGTGTCTTACGGAAACGTGGACGTTGCCTATATCGCCATTACCACGCCCGAAACCATCAATTCGTCTTCTCCTACACAGTTCAAAAATGATAAAGGCGAGTTGATTTACACCTTCAACGAGTCAAAGCTTTACGATATTGTACAGACAAATATCAATGCAGCCGAAACCGCAGGCGCTGATTACGTGATTGCGCTTTCCCACATCGGCTACGACGAATCGGGCAACTTAGCTGACATTACCGATGTGATTGAAAACACCGATGGCTTTGACGTGGTATTGGATGCACACTCTCACTCAGTCATTGAAGAAAAGGTGATCAAAGACAAGAGTGGCGACGATGTTTTACTAACCTCTACCGGAACAAAGTTTGAATACATCGGAAAGCTCACGATCAAGAACGGTGCCTTTGATACCGAACTTGTAGAGGTGGAAAGCTATACCAAAACGGATCCGGTTGTCGATGCATACATAACGGAAATCAATGAAAACTACGCGCAGCTTGGTAACCGCAAGATCGGTGAAAGCAAGGTCGAGTTTATCACACACGACAAAGACGGTAACCGCTTGGTAAGAAACGCAGAAACAAATCTGGGCAATTTTTGTTCTGATGCTCTGCGCGTGATGACCGGTGCAGATATGTCCTTTGTCAATGGAGGAGGTCTCCGTGCACCAATGGAATCGGGAGATATTACCTTTAATGATATTTTCTCTGTATTTCCATTTAATAATCAGATCGTAACTGCAGAAATTTCGGGACAGATACTCATCGATTTTCTTGAAATGGCTGTGATGAACTATCCTGAAGAAGACGGTTCGTTCCCACATATGTCGGGCGTAACTTTCTCGGTCAATAAATCAATTCCTACATCCGTCAAGGTGGATGAGAATGGATTTTTTGAAAAGGTTGACGGTGCGTACCGTGTGTATAACGTCAAGGTTCTTGATAAGACAAGCGGCGAATATAAAGCACTGGATCCTAACGGCAAGTATATTCTTGCAGGTTTTAACTATTTCATCCTCGATTTTGGAGGCGGTATGACCATGTTCAAGGATGCCAAGATTTTGGATGCCGAAGGAACACTGGATGTGGAACTGCTTGAAAACTACATTGTCGGGCACCTGGGCGGCGTTATCGGTGAAGAATACGCTGAAGTTAAGCCCAACATCTCCTTTACTGATGGTGTGATTACAGAGACTCCCGACAATAACGAAAATAATGAACAAGAGGACAAAGAACCTTCCTCTCCGCAAACAGGCGACAATTCCTATATTGTTGTGTGGATTCTCTTAGCAGTCCTCAGCCTTTCCGCTCTTGTTGCTTTGGGAATATACCGTCGGAAAGAGATTCAATAAAAAGGTACACGCCCAAAAAGGTATTAATATAAAGACGGAACGCACAAACGGGCGGTGACGGCAAATCCGCCATTGCCCGTTTTGACAGACTGGAGCTACGCAAAGTTAAAGAAAGCACCGTGTCATTGTTACGGAACATATTACGAAAAGGATTTTGTAATTGCCGCACATAATTATAAGTCGCATTTTGGCAGATTATCGGAATTACAAGCGAGTGATGTCGTTGTGTTTACCGATGTAAGTGGAACAGCGCACTACTACGAAGTGGTGATTTTGGAAACACTGCCAAAAGCTGAAAATCTTTTGAATAACGAAGTTAAAGTTTACAGGAAAGCGGTACAATAAAAAATATAAACAAGGCGACAACCTGAATGTAACACATTCGAGTTGTCGCCTTTTTTGTTTTACACTATATCTTTCTTTTTAAGTTCCTTTTTCATTCTACCGAGCGCTTTGCGGTATGTTTTATCGGCAGTATCAGGCGAAGCCAAGCCGTGGTCGATGGCTATGTCAATAAAGGCTTCTTCGGGTATGGGCTTTCGTATAGGCTTACCGTCCTCGTCCAAATCGTCTTTATCGTAATAATGGGTGGCGTAACACTCCATACAAAAACCAAGATGTGCCGATACCATCGCACGCTCACGGTAGTTTAGTTTTTCAAATTCCGCCATAATCGCTTCTGCACGTTCTAATTTAAAGAACAACTTGTCCGGCTCGGCAGAGCTATCATGTGCAATTTCTTCTCGGCTTTCTTCACTGTCCTCGTCGGCGTATTGGCGGTAATAGTCCACAAACTGCATATTCTGCATTCCGCATCGGATAATTTCGGCGGCATCTTCCGTGCTTGTCCCGATGTTGTCAGCGATTTTTTTAATTGTATCATCGTCTGCTTTGCCGCCGTACTCATGAAACAAACGCATTGCCTTTCTTAACCGCAAATATTCATCGTTGCTCTGAATGGTGAAGCCTGTCCGCATTGTGCGGATATATTCATGAACCTCCCGCATTGCAGCGTATTCCTTGTAAACGATAAAAGGTACGCCACGAGCAGGATCGTAATCCTGCAAAGATTTCAGCAGACCGATTACATACGCTTGCTTTATATCCAAGAAATGCCCATACATCGCATAATCCTGAACAACCGCTATTGCTTTTTCGTTTAGCGTGCGCTCATAGTAATGAAGAAACCAAGAAATATATTTATCCTCTTTTTGAGCAAGGTAATTTAAGATATATTTCTGTAGGTCGTTTTCCTTCGGCGGTGCCGGAGTTAAACGGTATATTATGAGTTCTTTTTCCCATTCTTTCACGGCAACCACCTCCTTTGTGCGTGCTTGGGATTACCTTAATCGTTTATCTGTTTCAGTATAGAGCTTTTCACGACTCATATCAAAGACGTATTGCCCGTTAGCATAATCGGCATTTTGTAATGCCTTAAACTTATATTCCTTTGCCAACTCCGTAGCCGTTGCTGCAAAGGTTTCGGTAATAGTTCCTCTGCTTTTCTCGGTGCGGATAGCAGAACAACGGCGGTTGTAAATATCCACAACGGGATCTGCGGCGGCAAGCTCTTTTCGGTTAATGCTTGCGGCATATTTACGGCAAGTGGTTTTTCTTCCTCGAACCTCGTATGGTGCAATGCCGTTGCAGTATTGCTGACGGCGGGCAGAGGTCATAAGGAAATACTTGTTGCAAATACCGCATTGTCTTGGATAATGCCCGTGATGTAGCCCTTCAAAAAAGTCCGTAACTACAAAACTGTAATAACTATCGAAATACAATCTTCGGGCAAGTGTTGCGGATGTACTTTTGCTTGTCTTTTTAATGGGAACGTATTCTGTTGTTACGGGGAACGGTACCGAACCGAATACCTCTAATGCTATTGGCAGTAAGTGTTCCTCATCAAGACGGTCGGCATCATCCACACGGGTTGTAAATGTTCTGAGATTGTGGAAAGCGTTGCGGATATCATCGCTTAACGTATCGTAAAATTTAAGAGTGGAATTAACCTCTGATATTAAACGCTCAGCACCAGCAAAGAATGCTTTATCGTATTCTTTCGGCAGGTGATGGAACATTGCTTGTGTACTGTCCATTTCTCCGATCTTGGCACGACGGGAAAAGTATTCGCTTATGGTTTCACCATTTTCTTCTGAAAACAGTTCAGCAACTCTGTTGCGCTCATCATTTGTGCCGAGCATATCAAAAGGCTTGAGCCACGGAAGTGCGGTAAAGATATTTACCATCCGTTCGCCGGTTTTCACATAATCGGGTATATTCAGATATCCGAGCTTCAACATATTTTCAAGTTGCCAATTATCGGTGGTAAAAACACCAATGCGGGCGGCGGTGTCATTTTCATAAAACTGATTGAGCAGATGTGTTGCAAAGGTTCCCGCAGGATAACTTTTGCCGCCAATATGCACTCTGCCGTCACGATAATCGGCTCTAAAAAAGCTGATTTTATCCATTTTCGCCTTAACCTCCATACTAATTCTAACAAAAGTAGTGTCCCATAAAACTCCCTTTGACCGGATTGGGACAAAAAATATTTTTTGGGAATATTTTTTATATTTTTCTGTTTCGATAACAATACTATAAAATTATTATATCACGAAACTGCCGTAAATACAAGAGATTTGGCGTGTTGCGTTTTTTGTTTTTACATTGTTACTCTATTCCATTTAATTTTTAACTTTTCCTACATTCTAATAAGTGAGGGAGCGAAAACCTCACAAATCACGGGCACAGCCGTCGGGAAACCGGCGGCTTTTTTGTTTCCCAAAAATCGAAAGGAGGAAAAGACTATGCTAAAGATCACATCAAAGCAAGCGGATAAGGTTCACCACCTTGTTAAAGAGTGTTGCGCCAACTGTGACAAGGACGGCAACTGCATTTTGCTTGACGATGGAGAAGCTCACCGCTGTGTGCAGCTTATCTCTATATACGGCATTTATTGCAACTATTTCAAAAATGCGGTATTGCCGAGCGACCAAGATTTATTCGAACAAATCCAAAAACAAAACAAATTAAAGTAAAAAAGGAGAAATGTAAAAATGAAAAAATTTAATGAAATGTATGTTGTCGGTATCGACCACGGTTATGGGAATATGAAAACGGCAAATTGCTGTTTCCCTACGGGTGTGATGAAATCCGATACCGAACCCACTTTTGTAAGCGACCTTCTCGTATGGAACGGAAAGTTTTATTCCATCGGAGTCGGTCACAAGGAATTCACGGCAGATAAGTTTACCGACGAGGACTATTATGTTCTTACCCTTGCCGCCATCGCCCGTGAACTCAGACGTGAGCGTGTTACAAATGCTAACGTGTTTATTGCCGCAGGCTTGCCCCTTACTTGGGTAAGTGAGCAGAAAGCAGAGTTTAAGAAATATCTGCTTCAGCACAGCAAGGTTACCTTTACGTTCAGAGGCACCGAATACCGCATTAAAATTGTAGGCGCAGAAATCTATCCGCAGGGGTTCGCTGCCATTGCCGAAACGCTTGGTGATTTTAATGGTGTAAATATGCTCTGCGATATTGGTAACGGCACGATGAACCTGCTTCGTATTGTAAACAAGAAACCCGATGCACAGCGTATGTTTACCGAAAAGTACGGCACCCATCAGTGTGCTCTGCTTATCCGTGAGCAGATGATGAAATTACACCACGCCGCCCTTGATGATACCATCGTCACCGAAGTTCTAAAGAAAGGTACGGCAGATATTGACGAGCAGTACCTTGATACGGTTGTTAAAACCGCAAAGGAATACACCGCCGGTATCTTCCGCCGTCTGCGTGAACATGATTACGATTCTAAACTGATGAAACTATATGTGGTTGGTGGCGGCGGTTGCTTAATCCGCAACTTCGCCGATTACGACACGAGCCGAGTAATTATCAACGAAGATATTTGTGCCACAGCAAAAGGATATGAGTATATGGCGCTTATCTCCCTTAAGCGAAACGGAGGTGCGGTATGAATATTAAAAACTTAAAAATCCGTTTTAATTTGGATAAAGAAAATGACCGCAAAGCGTATGAGTATCTGCAAGGCGCAGACCATTCGTACAGCAAGGCGGTCATTTCTGCTATCTGCGAATATTTGGAACTATCCGAAAGGACGGCAGCCGAAGATGCTTTCCTTGAAAGAGTGGTTGCAACCATTAAAGAGGAATTGGCAAAAGCCAATCCTTTCGGCGGTCTGTTACAACTTGTGCAGACACCGCCTGCACAAATTCCCACCAAAAAAGAGAATAAAGCCGAAACGGAAGAAACCGTTATTGATTTTATGGACAACTTTTAAGGTGACAAAAATCTCTGCTTTTTACGGTACTGTGATGGCATTTCTAAAAGAAATTGCCACCACTCCATACAAAGGTTCCACTATTTTAGGAAACTGACGGCACTCACATAAAATGTGGTGCCAATATTAAAGAAAAGTAGAACCAATCGAAAGATTTGCACGAACAAGGTTCGCTCCCTCACGGTGCAAGTCACGGAGAATGGAAGATATACGCAAGTCACTCTGGGGTCCCCGGAAAGTCGAATGACTTTTTGGGGAAAGGAGGAGCAACGGAATGAATGAGTTTTTCGTGTTTACACGGAAACGAATGATATGAAGTTTGTGACGACGCGTCTTACACCGTAACAAGCAGGACATTTGGGCGCCCAAATGTCAGCTCCGCCCCAAGTAATCAGGGCGGAATCTTTAGGGGCTGCCCCCTAATACCCCATTTGAAAGGATGATTTAATGAAAAGACAAGAAACACGCATTTTTGCCCGCATTACCCCAAAGGAAAAAGAACGTATAAACAACCTTGCTAAACAATGCGGACTTACAACAAATGAATATCTCCGTCAAAGAGCATTAGGATACGAACCACACACGGTTCCGCCTGATGCTCTTTTTCATTTCTGCGAAAAGATAGATACCCTAATCGAATCTCCATTTTCTGCAGAAGTAAACAAGGCGGCAATGACCTTACTCAAAGAAATTACAAAAGAAATAATCTTACCGAGAAAGGAGGATACCCGCCGATGGCAGCCACAGGCTTCTGGCCCGTCAAAGGACGATTAAAGGAAGTGATTGACTATGCTAACAATCCCGATAAAACCACCGCAACGGAATATCTCGACGAAGATTTGTATGCGGCAATTCGTTATGTAGAAAATGATGATAAAACCGACCAAACGATGTTTGTATCGGGAATCAACTGCTCCAAGCATAATGCCTATAACGAAATGATCGCCGTAAAACGCCGTTTCGGTGAGCGTGGCAAGAATATTGCTTATCACGGGTTTCAGAGCTTTGCTCCCGGTGAGGTTACTCCCGAAGAAGCACACAGCATAGGCAAAGAAACCGCACGGCGTATGTGGGGAGCACAATATCAAGTTGTGGTTACTACCCATCTCAACACCGGTAAAATCCATAACCATTTTGTATTAAACAGCGTTTCCTTTAAAACCGGCAAAAAGTTCCGTAATGGTATCGGTGACCGTTTTGAACTCCGTAAGATTTCCGATGCCATCTGCGCCGAACGAAACAAATCGGTTATTCAAGGCAACAAGTTTTATAACAACAAAAAAGCGTATTGGGTTGAAAAATCCGGCAAGCTCACACACCGAGATATGCTACGAAAAGACGTGGACGAGGCATTATCACAAAGCTGCTCGTTTAGGGAAATTGAATATTACCTTAAAACACTTGGCTACAAATTTGAACGTGACTTTTATTATGACCACCCATCTGTGTATGCAGAAGGGTGGAAACGTGCTGTCCGTATCAGTAGTCTTGGTGAAAAATATTCTAAGGAAAATATTCATAAACGGTGCATTGAGAATCAGCGCAAACCCGAACTCTATACCTTTGTGACACCGGCTTGGAAAAGACGACCGCTTCTTGTGCTTGAAAGAGATAAGTATATTTCGGGATGGGATGACACGATTATTGTGTTATTCGAACTCTTTATTGAACTTCTTAAAATCTGCATTGTAGGTAATACCCAAGAATACGATAACCGCCCCGTATCTCCGATGATGCGAGCAGAAATGCGAAAATTGGATCGGTATATCGAGGAGTACAATCTGCTCTGCGATAACAATCTCGACTCCCCGAAAAAACTATTGAATTTCCAAGAAAACTTATCTTCCCGCATTTCCGAATTGGAGCAAGAGCGATATGCACTACGCTTAAAACTGCGCCGTGTAAAAACATCTGAAGAAGATACGGCACTCAAAGAACAATGCAAGGAGATAACCAAGAAAATTACTCCCTTGCGAAAGGAACTCAGAATTGCTATGCGCATTGAGGAACACATTCCGAAAATCAAGGCACTACTTGATGCCGAACGCAATATCGAAATGAAACGAAATAATTTAAATAAGAATAAAGAAAGAGGTAAAGAACGATGAAAAGTACCAAAAAAATTATATCTATTGATAAATTACACGCTTTTGAAAATCACCCATATAAAGTTCAAGACAACGAGGAAATGGAAGCCCTTGCCGAAAGTATTAAAGTACACGGCATCGTTTCTCCCGTCATAGTCCGACCACTCGAAAACACAACAGAAGAATATGAGATCATATCCGGTCACAGACGGGTTATGGCAAGCAGAAAGGCAGGGATTACCGAAATCCCTGCCTTAATTGTTCCGCTTGACCGTGATGCGGCGGCGATTGTGCTTGTGGATAGCAACCTCCACCGAGAGCATATTCTACCGAGCGAAAAAGCCTTCGCTTACAAGATGAAAGCCGAAGCATTGGAACATCAGGGATGGAGGTCTGACCTAACTTCGTGCCAAGTTGGCACGAAGTTAAGGACGGACGAACAAATTGCCGCTGATGCCAATGAAAGCGCACGGCAAATTCAACGCTATATCCGCCTTACCAATCTCATCCCCGAAATTCTGCAATATGTGGATGACGGTCGTATTTCATTCACTCCCGCCGTCGAGCTTTCCTATCTCAACGAACAGGAACAGCAAGACCTATTAGAGCAGATTGAGCAAAGCGATTGCACCCCGTCACTTTCGCAGGCTTGCCGCTTTAAGAAAATGAGCCAAGAGGTCGGCTTAACTCCCGAAAGCATTGCAGAAATTATGAGCGAAGAAAAAGCCAATCAGCGGGAAATGTTCAAAGTCCCGATGGAACGTATTCGTCAATATGTCCCTAACGCCAATGCAAAGCAGGCTGAGGATTTTGTTTTGAAGGCTTGTGAGCATTACCGCAAATTTTTAATCCGTCAGCGTAACCGTGATGAAAGGTAAGGTGAAGAATATGAAAAAAGTCAATATAGAACCCATTATGTTTTCGAGAAAAGGCGCAGGACGCATTGATGAAAATATCCCTATTGACCTCTTGGAATATGTCACCCCGAAATCGGCAATGACAATCGACAATACTCCCGTTTGCTATATTCCGAAGCAAATTACCGTGTCCGAAGAAATAGGCGGTACTATCTACGACGTCACCGGCGTTTTCACTGGCGAGGTGGATAAATCGTTATTTCAACAATTAAAAGAATTGATACTTTCCGAGCAGTTGGTGTAACTGCCATAGGTTTGTAGAAACACAGCCGAGCATTGTATAATCGGCTTGTCCAATAAGCAATGCTCGGCTTTCGTGAGAAAGGAGTTTATTATGGCAAAGAAAGCCGAGAATATGAATCAAGATAAAATTACAGCCTTATACTGTCGTCTATCCGTAGAAGATATTAAGGACGACAAAGACAAAAAGAGGAAGGGAAAAGAGGACGAATCAAACAGTATCAGCAACCAAAAGCAAATCCTTTCGGACTATGCTAAAAAGCACGGCTATACCAATACTATGTTTTTCGTGGATGACGGCATTTCGGGTACGAGCTTTGACCGAAGCGATTTTAACCGTATGCACCGAATGGTAGAGGAAGGCAAAATCGGCACAATTATCGTAAAAGACCTATCCCGTTTCGGTCGTGAGCATATTGAGGGCGACCGCCTTGCGGAAATCGTTTATCCTACGCTTGGCGTTACCTTTATATCCATTCACGAAAATATCAACACCTCTACGGGCGAAGGTATGGAAATGCTGCCATTCTACAATATATTCAACGAATGGTACGCGGCACAGACTTCGAAGAAAATTCGTGCAGTATGGCAGTCTAAAGCAGATAACGGTAAGCGTGTTTCTCCCGTGGTTCCTTATGGTTATAAGAAAGATGAAACCGATAAGGAGAAATGGTTAATCGATGAACCTGCGGCAGAAATCGTAAAGAAGATCTATAGCCTTTGCTTGGCGGGCAGAGGCCCTTTGCAAATAGCCAAACAATTAGAGCGTGAAAAGGTGCTTGTTCCTACGGCGTATTTCGAATCGGTAGGTAGAAAAACTCGAAATGCAACGCCCCTTGATCCGTATGCGTGGCATCCAAGTGCCGTTGTGGGTATTTTGGAAAACCGACAGTATACGGGATGTGCCGTAAACTTCAAGACTACGACAGTAAGTTATAAGGTACACACGAGAATCATCAATCCCGTTGAAGATTACCAAATTATCCCGAATATGCAGGAACCAATAATCAGCGAGGATATATGGTTGAGAGTACAAGAACTTAGAAAAAACCGCCGCAGGAATACTGCGACGGGAAGAGCAAGTTTATTTTCGGGATTGGTTTACTGTCCCGACTGTGGTTCTAAACTTCATTTTTGCGCATCAAAAAGTTTACGCCGAGATCAAGAATTCTTCCGTTGTGCAAACTATAAGAACGGCAGAGGCAGTTGTAAGATTCACTTTATTAGGGATGTTGTACTTGAAAAAGTGGTTCTTGAAGCTGTTAGAAATTTAGCCGACTTCGTAAAATGCCACGAGCCTGTATTTTTGTATATGCTCGCAAGGAAAAATGATGCGATGCGCCAACAAGAGCGCAAAAGGTTAGAACGAGTAATTGAACGAGGTACTCGCCGTATATCTGAGATTGATAAACTAATCGAGGCTGCTTTTGAAAGAAATGTTCTTGGAAAATTAGAAGATGACCGCTATGAGCGTATGGTGAAAAACTATGCTCAAGAGCAAAGAGAATTGATTGCAGAGGTTCAAGAAAGCAAGGTTGTTTTGCAAAAAGCCGAGCAACAAGTTGTTGATTTGCGATTGCTACTTCGCACGTTGAGAGAACTGACCGAAGTAAAAGAGCTGACACCTACACTTGTAAACTCGTTGATTGAACGTATTGAGGTTCACAACAACGATAAGTCAAGCGGTCATTGCTATGTAAAGGTGGATATTTATTTTACCGCTGCCGGAATGATAGATATTCCTACCGAAGAAGAAATCCTTGCTATGATGGAAGAAATACGGGAAAACCCGCAGGAATTCCGCTATGTAGCATAAAATAGGAAAACGGTGTAACCCCATTTTTAGGGTTACACCGTATCCTACATAAATTACTTCCTTATGACGCCCCGCCATTAACCGTGCGTGATTTTTATTTTGATACTTTATTTTAAACAAATCCTATTTTAAGCAAACCGTTGGTTGGCAAGCTTGCCCTGTCGCTCTAAACTTTGGGCAAGCTTTTCAGTAATGATTCAACGGTATTTTTCGGCCTGCAGGCTAAACATTTTAGCGTACTCGCCGTTTTGCGCCAACAGCTGCTCGTGGCTGCCCTGCTCAATAATTTGCCCGTTTGCCAGCATATAAATGCAATCTACAAACCGGGTGGTAGAAAGCCGGTGCGAAATAATAATTACCGTTTGACTTTTAGAAAGCTCGGTAACGGTTTTGTTCAACCGGTATTCGGCTATGGGGTCCAGCGCGCCGGAGGGCTCATCTAACACAATAATGTTGGCGTTGGCGTAAAGCACCCGCGCCAGGGCAATTTTTTGCTTTTCCCCACCCGAGGGGTTTAAGCCGCTCTCCTCAAACTCACGCGTCATGGGGGTTTGGTACCCCAGCGGCAGAGTTTTAAACTTTTCCCAAAACGCGGCCTTTTTTAAGGCGGAGTCGGCGCGCGGCAGGTCAAGCTCGGCCGGGCTGGCCGTAAGGTTGTGGGCTAAATCGGTAGCCAGCAGCTCGTAATCCTGAAACAAAGCGCCAAACTGCTGCCGCCAGGCGCTAAGCGGGTAATTTTTAATGTTTTGCCCGCCGTAGCAAACCGTGCCGGCTTGCGGGTCGTAAAGCCGCATAATTAGCTTAATTAAGGTAGATTTACCGGCCCCGTTAAACCCTACCAGCGCAATTTTTTGCCCCGGTTCAACACTAAGCGAAACATTTTTTAAGGTAGGCTTTTGGTTGCCCGGGTAGGTAAAGGTAACCTGGTTTAAGGTAAGCGGCTTTTGGGCCGGCAGCGGCTGCGTGCCAAGATCCTGCAGGGTGTTTTCGGCCTCTAAAAAGCTGCGCAGCTTTTGAATGTAAAGGCTGTGCTTTTGAAATTCGGGCAGCTGACGAATAACCGTGGCCAAGTTGCCAACAAAGCGCTGAGCCGAATTGTAAACCCCGGTAAGCGCGCCAAAGCCGTACCGCCCCAGCACCAGGATGTTGTAAAACAGGTAGGTAAGGTAGCCGCCGTTAAAAATAAAATTATCTAACGAATTGTAAAAAAAGAAAAGCCGCGCAATGGGTCGGCTGTGCTTTTTGGTTTGCTGCTGCAGCGTTTCGGCCGTTTCGGCTAAATCTTTTTCCAGCTGCGGGGCCATTTGCCCGGTTTTTAGCTCTTTTACATAATCGGCCAAATAAAAAACCCGGCTAATGTAGCTAAAGCGGCGCCAGCTTTTTGTGGTTTCCTCCTCCATTTTAATAAACCGTTTATTAATTGCCCGTTGAATAAAATAGCTGCCCGGCAGCAGCAAGGCAATGGCCGGCAGGGCCGAAAAATCTACCGTTACAATGTACGCCCCCGCAATAAGCCCAACAACCAGATTGCTTACCAAGTTGTTAAAAGCCCCCGCCGCCGCGGTAATGTGCTCCGGCGCTTTTTGCATGGCCCAAACAAAGTCGTTGTAAAACTCGGTATCGTCGTACCGCGCAAGGTCCAGCCCGGCGGCTTTTTGGTACAGCGTTAGGTGAATTTGTTTTTGAATTTTTGCCGTTTCGGCCGGCGCCTGGTACGCCCCAAACACCGTGCCAACCAGCAGCTTTAACGCAACGGCCACCGCAACCGGCACCAAAAACAGCAAAATGCTGCTTAAAGGGCGCTTTTGCTCTACACAGGTTATAATGTGGGCCGCCAAAAATGTGTGCTCAAACAAGGTAATTACATTTCCCAGTACGGTTTGTAAAAAGGTAAAAACCGTGTAGCCCGGGGCAATTCAGCGATGACGAGTCGATTTCCATAGAATT
>JABLTL010048736.1_pt1 | contig 48820 bp, 47 predicted proteins | sample 7160151 | NCBI WGS metagenome assembly JABLTL01 (sample SAMN14651223, study PRJNA627086) | human gut metagenome | isolation source: feces | host: Homo sapiens | reverse complement strand
GGGGGAAGTGCCGAAGGCAATATGTGCAAGCGAACTGGATTTTTAGGAGCGTAGCGACGCTAAAATCCAGTGAGACGCCATTTCGAGCGTAGCGAGATGGGGCATGCTAGCGGTATAGTGTGCTATGTTGAATAGTCCGATGCTATTGATATTTCAACACTTTCATGCAATACCGCTACGTAGCCCCCTCTCCCCTTCGGGGAGCTCCCCCGATGGGGAGCCAAGAACGCTCTGCCGATTAACTTAATAGCATTACTCTGTATGTGGACTGCTGCTTCCTTATGAACACGCCGATGCCCGGTTCCCTAGCCACCGCCTTTTTTATCGGGTATAATATAAGGGAAACGCTGATTAAATAGCAGAGCCGGATTTCATATGGATTTTTATACATAGCTTCGTAATCATCTTCCTTAAATAGCTCGCTATTCGCGTCAGATGATTCCTTGCTCTGTATAAAAATCCAAGAATGAAATCTGACAACAATTTAATCAGTGTTTCCCTGGAGATCTTTCTTGCAGGACGGTATACGGCACATGCGAGACGGTGGTATAACGCAGCAACAAGGCATCGCTGCTGTGTCCATACATACGTGCTGATTACCGCAGTGCAGTAGAGATCCCTCGGCTACGCTCGGGATGACGATACGGGGATTCCCCTTATCCAAGGAAACACTGATTCAATCTGACAACGGATTGAATCAGTGTTTCTTTAGAAATGGCGATACGCTATCTCGTTGACCTCAATAGAAAAGCGCGACAATCTTTGCTGGATTGTCGTGCTTTTGCGTTTGATGAAATATTATTTCACCGGATTTCTCAGTGTCCCGATGGGGTCGATGTTGATCTCTACCACATCGCCTTTTTTGAGGAATTTCGGCGGGTTAAAGCCCATGCCTACGCCCTGCGGGGTGCCGGTCGCGATGACGTCGCCCGGGAGGAGAGTCATGCCGTCGGAAAGAGTCGCGATGAGTTTCGGAATGGAGAAGATGAGGTCGGTGGTGGTGCCTTCCTGACGCAGGCTGCCATTGACTTTCGTGTAGATGGTGAAGGGAAGCGGCCAGTCACCGACCATGACGGTCGGGCCCATCGGGCAGAAGGTATCGAGGCTCTTGCCGCGGAACCACTGGAGGTGCTTTTTCTGCAGGTCTCTGGCGGTGACGTCATTGATGATGGTGTAGCCATAGACATACTTCATCGCATCTTCTTCCGCAATGTTCGTGCCTCGCTTGCCGATGATGACGCCGAGCTCGCCTTCGTAGTCGACTTCCCGGGTGACTGCGGGATGGCTGTCGATTTCCTCGTCCGGCCCGATGATGGAGGTGGTGGCTTTGGTGAAGAAGATCGGATCTTCCGGGTTCTTGGCATTGGCGTTCTGGTCAAATTCCTTGACGTGTGCCTGATAGTTCTTGCCCACGCAGAGGACATTCCTTCTGGGGTAGAAGGGGGCTTCGAGACGGACGTCTGCGAGCGCGATCGGAGTGACGGCTTTGTCCTTTCCGTTCATTTCGAGCGCGTGTGCGAGGTTCAGGAGGCCTTCTTCGCCGCTTTCGATGAAATCGCCCAGCGTCTCAGCGAGGGGGATGAAGTAGGTTTCTTCAAGATCGATGGCGGGGTAGATGGAAGTGCCGTCGGCGGACAGGACGCCCCACTGGCGTTCGCCTTTGTAGTTGTAGGATACAAGTCTCTGCATAATAGACCTTCTTTCTTATAATATAGAGTGTGGACATATTATAGCATAAATACAGGAAATATGGTTGATTGGTTCATGGCCTGGATAGCGGGGGATAACAGGTTCAAGTGGTTCAACGGGTTCGATGGGTTCAAAAGGTTCAATGGGGGTGGTGCGGCGCGAAGCGCCGCGGAGTTTTAATAGCGCTTCGCGCCGTTGTCATTTCGAGCGCAGCCGAGAAATCTCTATGGCAGAACGCTCATTGCCTGATGTGAGACAACACCAAGACATCGTTTTCCCTTGGCGCATACACGCAGATTACCGCAGTGCAGTAGAGATCCCTCGACTCGCTCGGAATGACGATACGAAAGGATGGCTGTCCCCACGTCCTTCAGGCATCGCCCCCTTTTATACGGCGGCGATGCCGCCACCACAACCTTGAACCTTAAACCCTGAACCCGCTCCCCTTTCCTCTAAACTTTCTCTATTTATCCCTTGCATTCTGCTATCCCGTTTGTTATAATAGCAAAGAATTATCTATGTAGTTGAAATGAGGTGCAACAATTGAAGAAGGGACTTCATCCGGATTATCATCCAGTCGTTTTCCGCGACATCGGTGCTGACTACTCTTTCCTGACCCGTTCTACAGCAACTTCCAACCAGACTGTAAAATGGGAAGATGGCAATGAATACCCGCTGATCAATATCGATATCAGCAGCAAATCCCATCCATTCTATACAGGACAGCAGCGTTTCGGTAAGGCTCGTGGCCGTATCGAAAAGTTCAACAAACGTTACGGCAAATCCGCAGAATAAGGAACAGGGCGCAAGCCCTGTTTTTTATTGCCTTTTTTTGATATACTAGGAAAGATGTGTATGTGGGGAAATGGATATTTCAAGTATCCGTTTGAAATTTTGGCTATGGTTCAGGGTCCAGGTTGATGGGTTCAGGGCTGGGTTCCGCGTGGCTCGAGATTCTTCGACTCAGTTCCCACTGTTTTGATTACGCATGAGCAAACATACGGCATTTCACTCCGCTCAGAATGACGACGCTGCGATTTCAGTCACTAGTCACCAGTCACACCTAATCCCTAGCCACTCATCCCTATGTTCAAACTACAAACGACCAAATTTATAACAGGAGTAAAGCATAATGCAGATCAGCAAATTAGATGGTATGGAAGCCAGATATATGGCACTGGAAGATCAGCTGAGCGATCCTTCGGTGATCGCCGATCAGAACCGCTGGAGAGAGCTCTCAAAGGAGCATGCGGAGCTGGGAGAGATCGTTTTCAAGTATAGAGAATATAAGGAGGCACTCAAGGGGATTCAGGATGCACTGGAACTTCTGGACGATAAGTCGCAGGCCGATCTCCATGAGCTGGCGAAGGAAGAGCTGAAGGAAAACGAAGAGAAGCGGGATTCTCTGGATCTGGAAATCCATAAGATGCTGATCCCGAAGGATCCGAATGACGGGAAGAATGTCATCCTGGAAATCCGCGCGGGTACGGGCGGCGAGGAGGCGGCGCTCTTTGCATCGGATCTTCTCAAAATGTACCTGAAATTTGCAGAGCGCAAGGGCTGGAAGGCAGAGATCGCGGATGCGAATGAGACGGATCTTGGTGGGTTCAAGGAAGTCACCTGCACCATCGAAGGGAAGAATGCGTACTCGATCCTGAAATTCGAGAGCGGCGTACACCGCGTGCAGCGTATCCCTGAAACGGAGAGCCAAGGGCGTGTGCATACGTCGGCGGTCACGGTGGCTGTCCTTCCGGAGGCGGAGGATGTAGATATCGAGGTGCGCCGCGAAGACCTGCGTATCGATGTATATCGTTCTTCCGGCGCGGGCGGTCAGCACATCAATAAGACGTCTTCGGCGATCCGACTGACGCATCTTCCTACGGGCATGGTGGTCACTTGTCAGAATGAACGAAGCCAGCGTCAGAACAAAGAGAAGGCGCTGCAGATCCTGAAGTCTCGGCTCTATGACCAGGCGATGCGGGAGTCGCAGAGCAAGGAAGCGGCGGACCGCAAGAATCAGGTCGGCAGCGGCGACCGTTCGGAGCGTATTAGGACGTACAATTTCCCGCAGGGCCGCGTGACAGATCACCGCATCAATATGAGTATTTACCAGCTCGATGATTTCATGAATGGGAACATGGACGCGATCCTTGACCGGCTGATGGAAGAGGATCTGGCGCGCCGCATGAAAGAAGGGGAAGCGAATGGCCGCTAATACGCTCTGGACGATCCAGCGCCTGCTCGCATGGACGACGCAGTATTTCCAGAATCACGAGATCGAGTCGCCGCGTCTGGACGCAGAGCTCTTGCTTGCGAAGGTTCTTCACAAGCAGCGGATCTTCCTCTATACGGATTTCGAAGAAATCGTGAATCCGGAGGAACTCGCACTTTTCAAGTCCTTCATACAAAAGCGTGTGAAGGGAATTTCCACGGCGGCTATCATTGGTGAGAAAGAATTCATGGGGCTCACATTTCATGTGAATGAGGATGTCCTGATTCCTCGCCCGGACACAGAGACATGGCTGGAAAAGGTCATCCAATACCATAGAAATGACGGCGCGATCGAGGTCGCGGACCTTGGGACAGGGAGCGGGGCGATCCTCCTCTCTTTCCTGTATTATTGCAAGGAAGCGAAGGGGGTCGGCATCGATATTTCTGAAAAAGCCCTCGCTGTCGCAAAAGAAAATGGGAAAGAGCTTGCGATGGAGGAGCGCGCGGCGTGGACACTCGGGGACTATATCGATGCGCTGCCTGAGGGGGTGCTCTATGATGGCATCCTTTCAAATCCGCCCTACATTCCTCGTTCCGATATCGCCCATCTTCAGGAGGAAGTGAAGCATGAGCCGATGCTTGCACTCGATGGGGGAGAGGATGGTCTCGTTTTTTATCGCCGCCTCGCCGAGAAGGCAGCCGCGCATCTGAAAGAGGGCGGTTTCCTTGCCGTGGAATTCGGCATCCACCAGTGGGAAGAGATTCTTTCGCTTTTGAAGGAAACGGGCGCGTTTGAGGATTTCGAAGTCATCAAAGACTACGGCGATATCGAGCGCGCGATCTATTGCAGAAAGAAGAAGCAGCATGACTGAAAAAGTAGAAGTCAATGACCTATATTATAAGGATAAAGTAAAGGAGCTCGGCCGCATCATACGTGAGGGCGGCCTTGTGGCTTTTCCGACGGAGACGGTCTATGGTCTTGGAGGAAATGCGCTCGATGCGGGTGCGGCGAAAAAGATTTACGCTGCGAAGGGCCGTCCCTCGGATAATCCGCTCATCGTCCATGTGGCGGATCCCTCTGAAGTGGAGAAGTACGCAGCCGAGGTCAGCCCGCTCGCAAGGCGGCTGATGGATACCTTCTGGCCGGGGCCTTTGACCATTGTTTTCCCGAAGAAGGATTGCATCCCGATGGAGACATCCGGGGGACTCTCCACCATCGCCATCCGCTGCCCAAGGAGTGAGGCGACCCGTGCTCTCATCCGTGCAGCCGGTGTCCCCATAGCAGGGCCGAGTGCGAATATTTCCACACGTCCGAGCCCGACGACCGCGGACGATGTGCTGCATGATATGAATGGACGCATCGCCGCCGTCATTGATGGCGGCCCTTGTCAGATCGGCCTCGAGTCCACCGTGGTGGGCATCGAAGGAGGCGAGATCGTCATCTACCGACCCGGCGGTACGACGAAGGAAGCGCTCTCTGCCATCGCACCGACGACGGTAGACAGCGCACTCGCCAAAGACGGCGCACATCCGAAGGCACCCGGCATGAAGTATCGCCACTATGCGCCTTCTGCGCCGCTCACCGTGTATACGGGAGAGGCGGGGAAGGTGGCAGAGGAAATCTTCTCCTTTACGGAAAAGACGGATAAGAAGTATGGATTCTTCGTCAGCGAAGAAACGGCTCGTCTTCTCCCTAAGGGACTTCCTGTTTTCGTCTGGGGACATCGGGAGGATAAAGAGAGCTTCGCGCATAACCTCTTCTCCGGTCTCCTTTATTTCAATAGCCACCCCGTCGATGCCATCATCGGCGAGGGCACGGATACCGCAGGTCTCGGTCTCGCCATTATGAACCGCCTCACCAAGGCGTCCGGGTATCATATCGTGGTGGAGAAGAGGTAGGAGCGGACGGGTTCAAAGGGTTTCCAGGTTTTGTGAATTGATGGACTTTTCCCATCGGCATCATAGAAATCCGGCGCCTCTTTTTACCTATATGTACCGCACCATATCCGTTGGGAGCATAGAATATGTTATGCGAAAGGAACAACTCGCCCATAGACAGGTGTTCGTAAAACAGGTTTAGACTAAAATTACGAAATGAGTATCTGTCAGGCAGGGTTGGACAACGAAAAGCCGCTGTATTCAGGTTTGGCAGAGGTGGTGGACTATATCTCCGATGAATACGGATGGAGTCGCAGCGTTCCCAATCTCTCCGGCAAACTCAAGCGTGGTTCCCTTCGCTATGGCGAGGCGGTGGAGCTGGCGGATGCGCTGGGGTACGATATTGTGTGGCAAAAGCGAAAATAAGACTTTTTCGCGATTTGTATTCAGTAGCATAATCGTATAATAAGAGAAAAAGTTGCTGGAGGTAAGTTGCATGAAAAAGAGACAGATTTCCGTGAAAATGTTAAACGCTTTCTTGTCCGGAGAACTGTCCTCCTTGCTGGAGGTCGTCAAAAAAGATGATACTTTAGACTTGGAGCTTCGTGGAGACTCCGTGAATATCTATTACCGTGGAGGGAGTATTTTCAAAATTGCGGAAATCAACAACTCGTTCTCGATATCTTTTGATATTAACTACTGTATAGAAAGCTCCACAAGCCTTAGCGGAAATCCATCTCCCGCAGAAGCAGTCGCAAATCTTCCTTTTTATAAGCAGGCGATGGACTGGTGGTTTCACAAGCATCCCAAATACGAACGAGAGTTCCAACAGGTAATTGCGCGTGAAAACAATAACCACGGCAAAATTTCCAACGGCACAGACTATTACATAGCCGACATTGAATTTGCAGACGGCAACGCCAGATTTGACATGGTAGCACTGAAATGGCTGTCCAATGGCGCTGTACGAAGAGGCACCAGCCGAATCTCTCTCGCACTGATCGAAGTCAAATATGGGGACGGTGCATTGAAAGGGACTGCCGGAATTGAGAAGCATCTGGAGGATTTTCGGGCGTTTCTCAGTGACAGGGAAAAAGTAAGTGATTTCTGCCGGGACATGTCTCTGGTATTTTCCCAGAAGTGCCGACTGGGACTGGTAGACGGCCTTAATGAAAAACAGTACGATGTTAAAATCAGTTCCTTGGACCCGGAAGTGATTTTTCTTTTCGCAAACCACGATCCAGAGAGCAAAATTCTTCCTGCTGTGCTAAAAGAAGTTGAGCCGGATAAGTATCCCTTTCCCATTCTGGTTGCAAATGCCTCATATATGGGCTATGGTCTTTATGCCGAACAGATGAAGCAGATAAAAGGCAAATAATTTTTTGCACTACCACCCTGTTGTCGCGGCGGTTTGCTATACTGTCCTCAAAAACAGGAGGACGATTTTATGGCAGAAGAAACACGACAGGAAAACGCTGTGCGCTCCGGGGCTGGAAGCTGTTTCACGGTATCTCTATCCTATACGGAGATGTGTAGGAGGGTGAAGGGGAATGAAACTCTGTATTCATCGAGGCACGCACCAGATCGGCGGCATTGCTGCCGAAATCTCCACGGCAAGCACGCGCATCCTCAGTGATATGGGTGACGAGCTATCTCTTGATCCAAATTTTGTCTCCGCACCGCTGAATATTCCGAGTGTGACGGATGGGCACGGACATTGCGATGCCGTACTGTTTACCCACTATCACGGCGATCATACCGGGCAAATGCTGCGTATCCGACCGGAGATTCCCATTTATGCCGGTGCGTTGGCAAAGGACATCATGCGCCTGTCCGCAGAGCGTGGCGGGCAAAAGAACGAAGCGCTTTGCAAGCGCATCGAAACCATTCAAACCTTTTCTCCCGGCAAGCCATTTTTGATCGGTGATATTCAGATCACGCCATTCTGTATCGACCATTCCGCGTGTGACAGCTATATGTTCCTGATCGAAGCGGACGGCAAGCGGCTGTTGTATACTGGCGATTTCCGGCTGCACGGCGTGCGCGGCAATGTCATGGACAAGATTCTGGACAGACGCATTGGAAAGGTCGATGTGGTTGTTACGGAGGGAACAACCGTTTCTCGCTCTGAACACGAGGCCGTGACAGAGTGAGAGCTGCAAAAACGTGTGAAAGCGTATTTGCGGCAGTACAAGTACGTCTTTGTGCTGTGTGCAACGACGAACCTTGACCGGATTTTTGTGCTGGCGCGGGCAGTGCCGCGTGGAAAATACTGCATTTGTGACGAGTATCAAAAAACGCTGGTCAAGGTGGTTTCCGACCGTTGGAGCAGTCTATCGACATTTTATGAGATGCCAAAGCTGAATACTCCCGGTTCCTGTATTCTTCAAGGCTTTCAAGAGCGCGGCGGGTTGATGTTTGTCCGTGTCAATCGGCAGTTTGAACGCATTATCCGACAATTTGACCCGCAGCAAAGCATTCTGCTCTATTCCATGTGGGACGGCTACCGAACAAAGTCGGACAGCAATATCCCAGAGTTTCTGTCGCTGACCGGAACATGGGCAGAGCTTCACACCAGTGGTCATGCCTCGCCGAATGATCTTCGCCACGTGATTGAAAAGGCAGCCCCGGAAATTGTCATCCCCATGCACACCGACGCGCCACAGAAAATGCAGACACTCTGCCAGAATCGTAAGGTGATTCTACTGAAAGACAGGGAGGAGCTATTGCTATGACGAATGATGTTTTTGCGTCGGCTTGACACGGACGGAACTGCAAACACTGGGCGTTCTTTTGCCAATTACATTCCGGATCATCCCTGTTTCATTCGTTGGATGAGGAACTTCAGAAGCTGTTCGCTCTGACTGCCTGCACCTTTGAGGCGCTGCAAACTCGCTGCGATGTCCGCTGCCCAGAAGAATTTGCGAAACTATATGCGGCAGAACTGTGTGAGTGATGAAAAATCCCTTGGTAACAAGGGCGCACATACTTTCCTGACGGGAGTATGTGCGCTCTGCGAGGAAGACAGCCCGGACAGCCAAATGTCCGGGCTGTTTTTGCGTCACTCCGTTCCGTACAAGGGGCTGCCCCCTTGCGACGCTTGTGCGTCTATCCCAGCGCATTTTGCGGCGGAAACAGTCTGCTGGCGCAGACCATTTCCGTCGCAGAGTCTGAAAATCCCATATCTCTAACCAGACCGTCTACCGAAAACGTAGGCGGTCTTTTTCTATCCATTATCTATCCGTCAGGAGGTCAAAATCATGCCCGAAAAAGAAATCGAAAAGCTGCAAGCCGAGAAAGAAAAGGTGGAGCGGCAGCTTGCGCAGGAACAGCACAAAATCCAGCGCTTTGAGAACCACGCCGCCTACTCTGAAAAGGGAGAACGGCGCAAGCGGGTATAGCACATCCATATCAAGTACGACGGGCTGGGCTTTATCCCTCTGGATGAACTGATGAAAAAGGAGACAGCGTGACCGAAGTCACGCCGTACCCCGTGAAAACACAAGGTTTTCATCATTTTTTGATTTTACTGTTTTACGACCACTCGCCCATTGCCGAGCTGTTCCTTTTTATGTGCCGCTGTTGTATACTGAAATGGTACAGTAATCCCATTTTCCAAGGAGGGCGAAGATTATGAAAATTGCTATGGCGAGTGATCACGGTGGGTTTGCACTCAAGGATTCTCTTATGAAGCATCTGGACGAAGAGAAGATCGAATACATAGATTGCGGGACATACTCGGAAGAGTCCTGTGATTATCCGGATTTTGCAGAGAAGGCCTGCAAGCTGGTGCAGCAGGGGGAGGCAACGTATGCGATCCTCGTTTGCGGGACAGGCATCGGCATGTGCATCGCTGCGAACAAGATGAAGGGCATCCGTGCGGCGCTCTGCGGCGATACCTTCTCCGCACATTTCACCCGTGCGCACAATGATGCGAATGTCATGACGCTTGGCGCGCGTGTCGTCGGACCGGGGCTTGCGGAATTCATCATGGACGAATTTTTAAAGACTCCATTCGAGGGTGGCCGCCATGCCAGAAGAATTGCAAAGATCGCTGCAATCGAAGAGGTGCAATAATGTTTGAAGACTTACAGGAACAGGCCGTAAAAGCTTTCCGTGAGCTTTGCGAAATTTCCCATTTCAGAAAAGGGAGCCTCATCGTCATCGGTGGCTCGTCGAGCGAGATCCGCGGCGGACACATCGGCAAGGATAGCTCCTATGAAGTCGGCACGGCTGTCGTGACGGCTCTGATGGAAGCTGCAGAGAAGGAGGGACTTGCTCTGGCTTTCCAGTGCTGCGAGCATCTGAATCGGGCGCTCATCATGGAGCGCAGCGAAGCAGAGAAGCGAGGCTATGAGGAAGTGACGGTCGTCCCCTGGCTGCATGCCGGCGGTGCATTTTCGACGAATGCTTTCTATCATTTCAAGGACCCAGTCGCCGTGATGGAGATCAAGGCTGACGGGGGACTCGATATCGGGCTTACGATGATCGGGATGCACTTGAAGCGCGTGGCTGTCCCTGTCCGTCTGGTGAATAACCATATCGGGGCGGCCCTTGTGGCAGCGGCCCGCACCCGCCCGCCGCTCATTGGCGGAGAGAGAGCACACTATGTGAGGGAAAATGACAAGTGAGAAGTGAGAAGTGATGAGTGACTGGTGACTGGAATGCTGCTTTCGGGCATCGCCATTATTTATACTCCGCGGCGCTTCCCTATGATTATGCGCCGCATCACTCCCGTTGAACCCGCGGAACCTCTTTCGCACGCAATCAAGGGACGGCACGCCCTATGGGCTAACCCCGAACCTTGAACCCTATTTCCTCTTTACTTCTTCTTGATTTGTGCTATACTATCCTTGTGAGTGATTTCACGAATAGCATACCTGCTCAACGGAAGGGCTTGGACGTGTATCCTGAAGGGTACACGCTAAGCCCTTTTTCTATATCAAGTATGCATATTTCAAACCCAAAGATGCATTCGTGTGTGCCTCATGATACAATAAATCAAATGTATGCAGGAACCGAAAATGAGTGACTGGGGGATATTTGAGGCAGAGAGTGCTGCTTTAGAGAGCGGTGCTTGGTGAATTGGTGCGATGCGCCGATATTTTTCCACTCTTATTGAGGATAGTTTTGCATCATGGGGTGTATGAATCGATCCATTCGATTTCACTTTGAAAAATGAAGGGAGTTCATTTCAATGAAACACTTAAAAGAAGACAAAGCGGTTTATGAAGCCATTCAGGAAGAGCTGAATCGTCAGAGAAACAAACTGGAAATGATCGCGTCTGAAAATATCGTCAGCTATGCTGTCATGGAAGCACAGGGCAGCGTCCTCACAAACAAATATGCAGAAGGCTACCCGGGCAAGAGATATTACGGCGGCTGTGAATATGTCGATGTCGTCGAACAGCTGGCGATCGATCGTGCAAAGGAGCTCTTCGGTGCGGAACATGTGAATGTACAGCCGCATTCCGGCTCGCAGGCGAACTTCGCTGTCTACTACGGTCTCTTAAAACCGGGCGACACCATGATGGGCATGAACCTCACGGATGGCGGTCATCTGTCTCACGGCAGCCCGGTCAATATTTCCGGCAATTATTTCAATGTCGTTCCTTACGGCGTCAGAAAAGAAGATGAACTTCTGGACTATGAAGCCATGGAAAAGATCGCGAAGGAAGTCCAGCCGAAGCTCATCATCGGCGGCACCAGTGCATACTCCCGCATCATCGACTTCGAACGCATTGCAGCGATCGCCCATGAAGTCGGCGCACTCTTCATGGTCGATATGGCACACTTCGCCGGCCTTGTCGCAGGCGGTGAATATCCGAGCCCGGTGCCGTGGGCAGATATCGTGACCACCACCACCCACAAGACTCTTCGCGGACCGCGCGGCGGCATCATCATGTGCAAGGAACAGTATGGCAAAGCCATCGATAAAGCGGTATTCCCGGGCATGCAGGGCGGTCCTCTCATGCATGTCATCGCAGCAAAGGCTGTCGCTTTCGGCGAAGATCTCTCCGATGATTTCAAGCAGTATGCGAAACAGATCAAAAAGAATGAAAAGGTCCTCTCTGATGAGCTGCAGAAGAATGGCATCCGCGTCGTTTCCGGCGGTACCGATACCCATGTCCTCCTCGCTGATATGAAAGCGATCGGCATCACAGGTAAGGTCGCACAGACGGTTCTCGATGAGATCGGCATCACCGCAAACAGAAACACCATTCCGTTCGAGACTCTCTCTCCATTCGTCACGAGCGGCATTCGTCTCGGCTCCCCGGCTCTGACCACCAGAGGATTCAAGGAAGATGACTTCAAGGAAGTCGCAGATATCATCTCGACGGTCGTCAAAAATCCGGAGGATGCAGCAGTCAAGGCGGACTGCGCAAAGCGTGTCCATGCTCTCTGCTTGAAGTATCCGCTCTACGAAGATCTGTAATGAATACATCAAATAAAAGCCAGTCCGCATGGGCCGGCTTTTATTATTCATTGTAAATGAACATTTTTTCGTTTTTGAGACAATGTGACATCCCTTGATTCAGCGTAAGTCCTTTTTCATGAGCATAGAAGCAGGCGGAAGAGGAAACTTTGGTGGGACACGGATGCGGAAGAGCCACTCATGACATACAAAAAAAGCCGCCTTTGTCAGGGACTGCTCCGTGCCGCGGATAAACTTTCCCCTTGACTTTCCCCGGCCAATCCCGTATACTATTGAAGTTGATAAATTTCTCTAACGCGTTTAGAGCACTGGCGAAACAGTGAAAGACAAACGGCATAACGGCCGATAGGTAAGGAGGTGCGAGAAATGCCGGTTCCGAAGACAAAAAGTTCTAGATCCCGTCGCGACAAGAGACGTGCAAATTGGAAACTGACTGTTCCGGGTCTTGTGGAATGCCCACAGTGCCATGCACTGAAAAAACCTCATCATGTATGCCCAGTATGCGGTTTCTATAAAGGCAAACAGATCATCACCAAGACTGTTGAAGAATAATGGTCAAAGGAAAATGCTTCTCGATAGAGAGGCATTTTTTTATTGCAGAAATCACTTCTCACTATGGCGCGATATGATACAATAGTAGGTGTTTCTCGAAGAAATAGGGTTTAGCAGGCTCTGCGGGCGAGAGCAGAAAAGGCGGCGATTATATTCACAAGGCGCCGCCGGACCTTCTTTTTATTAAAAGCTTGCGGCGCGCTTTATTTTTGCGTTGTATCGCTCTTGCTCAAAAGCAGAGCTCTTATAGAAGCTGTTGAACCTGTTGGATAAACAACGACCATCAAGGAGGAAGTATGGGGAAGCATTTTTCTTTTATCCATTGTGCGGATCTGCACCTCGGAGAACCATTCGGAGGCGTGCGCCTCGGGACGAAGGGACCGTGGAATGAGCAGATCGGGAAAGCCACCTTCAAGGCCTTTGAAAAGGTGGTGGATGCGGCACTGGAAAATCGGGTAGATGCGATCTTGATTTCCGGAGATGTATATAATTCAGATCATCACAGCCTCGCGGCGCAAATGGCTTTCGGCAGGGAGTTGTATCGGGCGGCGCAGGCGGGGATCGAGGTCTTTATCGTGCATGGAAATCACGACCCGGGCGAGGCCTGGCGTGCGGATATCCCGCTGCCGGAGACGGTGCATGTTTTTTCTTCCGAAGAAGTGACAGGCATCCCGCTCATGAAGGATGGGGAAAAAGCCGCCACAATCTATGGCATCAGTTACAAGACACGCCATACGAAGGATGATCTGGTGCGCGCTTTCCATGTGAATCCGGAGGATGGATTCACCATCGGGATGCTGCACACGGAAGCCGGCGTCGATGGGAGTCCCTATGCGCCTTGCACGGTCGAGGAGCTGAAGACTGCGGGCATCGACTACTGGGCACTGGGGCATGTGCATACGAGAAAGACGCTCTCGATGAAGCCCTATATCGTCTACCCGGGCAATACGCAGGGGCTGGATATCACGGAGATTGGTCCCCGTGGCTGTTATCTGGTCGATGTGGGGGCCTATGGTACAGTGACGTTGAAGTTCATCGAGACGGATGTGATCCGTTGGATGGACATGGTCATCGATATCGCCCCTTTCTTGACCGCAGATGATCTTTTGAAAGACGTGGCACGCCGCCGCGCGGGGCTAAAGGAGCTGACCGGTCGACCGAATATGGTGCGTCTGGTACTGACGGGGCATGGCGCGCTGCACAAAGCGATCGCGACGGAAGAGGGACGGGATTTCCTTCTGCAGTCTTTGAATGAAAAGGAGCAGTTCCGCCATCTCTTTGCTTATTTCACCCGCATCGAGGATCGGACGCGGCCATTCCTGAATCTGGCCGAGCGCCGCGAGCTTCCCGATGTGACGGGGAATTATCTGAAGGCTTTTGATGCGGTCATGGATCTTCCGTCGGAAGAAAGGGCGAAGATGCTCCGAGAGATGGCTTCTTCGCAGCCGGAGCTTTCGAAGTATAAAAATCTATTGGGCAAGGTGTCTGATGAGGCACTTCTTGCTGCTTTCCGCCGGGCGGAGGTGCTGGGAGCGGAAATGCTGACAGAGGAGGATGGACGATGAAAATCACGGATTTGCAGCTCTCAGAGTACGGCATCTATCGGGGCGCGTCCTGGCAGCCGTCGACGTCTTCGCTGAATGTGGTCATGGGAGAGAATGAGAGCGGGAAGACGACGATGCTTCGTTTCATCCGTGATATGCTCTTCGGCTATGGGCGCGGCAAGTGGCAGGGACGGAAGGGAAATATGGCATTCGTCCGTGCGGACGGGCAGGAGTATCGTGTCTTTCGTGAAGAGAAGGAGCGTTGGTTCGAGAATGCGAATCATGAGAAATTCTCCGAGGAGCTGCCGACACTCTGGTGGCACGGTCTCACACGCTCTATGTATGAGCAGATCTTTGCTGTCGGCTTAGAGGACTTGCAGGGGGCTTCCTTCCTTGCGAATGACTCCATCCGCAGCCGTTTCTTCATGCTGCAGGGCGGTGATAAGCTCGCCAGTGCCAAGAAGGATATCCAAGAGAATAAGGAAAAGCTCTTCGTGGCTTCGTCTCAGGGAAAGCGCAAGATCAATCAGCTGATGGCGGATCTGGATACGGTGAATCAGGAGCTGGATCATCTTTCTCATCAGGAAAAGGATTTCGCCGAGCTGCAGAAGAAGCAGGAGCTTTTGAAAAAGCAGATCAGTGAGCTCGAGGCTTCGCTCGCCAAGGACCAGGAAAAGGACAGAGAGCTCTCGAAGCGGCTGGGCGCCTGGGAATATTACAAGCGGGCGCGTGATATCAAGCACCAGCTGGATCTCTCCTCGCAGGTGAAGATGTTCCCGTCGAATGGTAAGGAGCAGTGGAACCAGCTCATGAACCGCATGAAGGTGATCCACGACCAGAAGGCATCGCTCCAGGAAAAGCTCGATGAGTACACGCCGAAGAAGAAGGAAGACATCATCCCATGGGCGAGAGAGGCTGAAGCGCTGGAAAAACTCTACGTCGATCTGGGACAGTGGCGCCAGACCATCGTCGATGTGGAAGCATTGGAAGAGGAAAAGGAAAACTGGAAGCTCGATTTTGTGAATCTGGGCTATTCCTTGCCGCTCTGGGACCGCGCCCTGCCTTTGGAGAATGCTTGCGTCCATGTGGACTGGGCAGAAGGACGGCGCCTTGCGCAGAGCGTGGGTGTCAGGGGCAATGAGCTCCATTTCTGGGAGCAAAGAGAGCCGGAGGTCGAAGCCGTCGCAGAAGAGGCGGCAGAGGGAGACATCCAGACCGAGGAGGATTTCCAGCAGATGGAGGACATGGCCTCCTCGCTCGAGCAGCTTCTCCATCAGGAAGCGGAGATCAGAGGCAAGATCGATGCTGCCTCGCAGCTCGAGGATAAGAAATTCACCTTCTGGTTCTGGATGGGCATCCTCTCTATGGCAGGAGCAGCAGCCGGCATCGCCTCCTTCTACATGGCCATGGCAGGCACCGTGGCGCTCTATGGCGCAGCAGGCGGGCTCATGCTGGGTATTCTCTGCTTCCTATTCAATAATAAGAGCATCCACAAGAAAGGGAATGACCTTGAGAAATGGAATGATTCGCTGGCTTCTCTCGTGAACGAGAGGAAGGCGATCTCCGACAAATTCCCGGGACAGGCACCGGAAGACATAGATGATCTGCAGGCCTTCCATAACCTGATGCAGAGCCGTCGCTCCGATTTCTACAAAGACCAGGCAAAGCGGCAGGCCATCTCCTGGAAACGGGAAACAGTACGAAAGCAGCAGCTCGCGCACCAGAAGTGGACAGAAGAAGGCAAGTTGCTTCGCGAAAAAAAGGAAAAAGCAGACAAAGACTGGGATGCCTTCCTCGTGAAAAACAAGCTCCCAAAGACCAGTGCAGAGAATCTCTCCGCGCTGCAGGAGCAGTGGCAGAAGATCTACTCCGCCGAAGGCAAAGGCAAGATCCTCGACCTGCGCTTGGAGCAGATGGATGCGCGCCTTGATGCCTACAGCCGCCGTGCAGAGAGCATCATCTCGAAGACGAAGATGCCCTACACCGTCGATCCGGACGGCATCCAGGAGCTTTACGAGGAAACGCATGCGCGCAGCCTGACGTGGCAGTCCATTCAGGAAAAGAACAACCAGCACGATGCATACCGGAAGGAAATGGATAAGCTTGATGACGGCTGGGCCTCCTGCCAGCGGGAGATGGATACCCTTCTCCATCTGGTCAATGCAAAAAATGCGGAAGAATTCGCGGAAAAGGTGAATGCCCACGAGCATCATGACCAGCTGACGAAGGAATGGGAGGCCGTGAAGCAGGATCTGCGCCTCTATGCAGGCAGCGATGAAGAATTCCAGTCCCTCTGGAACTTCCTGGAAAGCGGACAGTACGATGACTGGATGGAAACCCATCAGAACCTTGAAAAACACATCAAAGAAGAGACGGCGTCACTGGGTGAGCTCCAGAAGAATCAGGGAGCGGTGGAAAATGAGATCTTCCGTCTGGCGGGGGATAATACCATCACCGATACCCTGCAGAAAAAAGAAAAGATCGAAGCCGAGCTTGCCAATGCACTCTCCGAATGGCTGACCTACATGTACACAGAAGAAATTCTGAACCGCGCGCAGGCCGCCTATGAGTCCGGCCGCCAGCCGCAGATCATGAAGCAGGCGAATACTTTCCTCTCTGCTATGACCAGAGGCAAGTATGCCCTTCGGATTTCCGAAGACGGGAAAAATATCGGCATCGTGGACAGCGAGCACCGCGTGAAAGAGGCCAAGATCTGGTCCTCCGGTACAGGCGATCAGGTCTTCCTTGCCATTCGCCTCGCCATGGCTCTCTCCTTCGGTGAGCAGCTCGAGCCGCTCCCCATCGTCTTGGACGACATCTTCGTCCGCTTCGACGAAGAGCGCCAGCGTGAGACCCTGCGCTTCCTCATGGAGCTCGGCAAGACCCAGCAGATCTTCCTCTTCACCTGCCACGCACAGACCATGCGCATCGCAGAAGAAGTCGGGAAGGAAAAAGCGACCGGCGAGTTCATCCACCTGAAGTCCGGGACCATCGAGCTCGGAGCGTAGATTTGGAGTGACTGGTGGCTAGGGATTAGCGAGCCGGATAGGGTACTAGCAGAATGAAAAAGTATGAGGCAGACGCGAAAAGCGATCTGCCTCATTTTTGCTTTTGATGGCAGTACCCGAGTGCCGCAAGCGTCTTCCCCCTTGCCCGATGGGGAAGGCAAAGAAGAAGCGGGATCTTTTTTGAATCATAAAGAAAAACGTGTAAAACCCAAAATTTCTACGATGGTATTTCTCGGAGAGAGGAAATCCATCCTCCCGGGAGCCGAAGCGGCGGCTGACAAAGATCTTCACTCAACGGCTATACGACCCAGGAAAAGGCGGACAAAGCCGTAAAAAACTGATCCAGACCGATGGCGAAGTGCAGGCGATGTATCTCCTGTTCCGGGAGTATCACCTGCTGCCGTCAGCGGTCATGAAGCTGGGATACGGCGAACGGCAGGTGCTGTATGCCTTCATCCGCTATGAGATGGAAGAAAGGGAAAAGAAAAGCAGGCCACAAAATAGTGTAGCCTGCTTGTTTTTTTATTGCTTGCGGATATATGCTGTGGCCGGACCAGCGCCGACTTTGATGATATAGCCCTCTTTTACCAGACTGGACAAAGTGCGCTCTATCGTTCCCTGGCTGATATCCGGGCAGCGTTCCATAAGATCCTTTTTGCTGATTTTCCCCAGTGTTTGGGAGATGATGGCTTTGATACGGTCTGGCTTGGAAATCTTTTTGGTTACCAAGTATTGAATCCGGTCTTCGAATTCATCATATGCTTTTATGATGATGCCCAAATAATATTTCACAAAAGGAGCATAGGTGTTTTGATTTTCGTGCCAGCCGAAAGAACTGGCCTGAAGAGCTTCATAGTAAGTGGTTTTCGTTTTTTCAATCAGCATTTCCAAGCTGATGTATTTTCCGACGATGTAGCCGGCACGATATAAAAGAAGGAGTGTCAGAAGCCGGCTCATCCGTCCATTTCCGTCATTGAATGGATGAATGCAGAGAAAATCCAGGATGAACATGGGAGTCAGCAGCAATTTATCTATGATATTTTCCTGCCAGGCATTCTGGAATGATTGACATAAAGAATCCATAGCGTCAGCTGTCTGAAAAGCAGGAACGGGAATAAACCTGGCCCTTTGATGCCCTTGTGCATCTGTTTCCGCAATGACGTTATCTGCGTTTTTATAGTCTCCTCCAATGGCTCCTGTTGAGTAAGAGTACAGATCTCGGTGGAGCTGCCTGATGACATTAGGGGCAGGGGAAATATAGTCGTGATTTTCATGAATCAAGGCGAGTACTTCACGATATCCGGCAATTTCCTGTTCAGACCGATTGTGCGGTTCAGCTTTTTTGCTGACCAGTGCTTCTAATCGTTTGTCACTGGTGGGGATTCCCTCGATACGGTTGGAAGCCCCTGTACTCTGGATCATGGCAACGTCTACCAGTGTTTTCAGTTCGTCTGTATTCGCCTCCAGAAATAAATCCTGTCATACCTTGTGTTCATGGATACAGGTGAGAAGCTGGACGATTTCAGGTGTCAGTAAATTTTGTATTTCCTGCGAGTAGTTAAATGTTCGCATAAAAATCTCCCTCAGCTTTCTATTATCTGCTACATTTTAGTATGAAATGTGGCAGATAATAGAAAGCTGAGGGAGATAAATAAGGCAGATGTATTGTAATCCTACATCCTGATGATACAGTTCAACACATTTTCTCTTGAATTCATAACTATAGCGCATAAAAATACCCTCCTTACTGGGTGTCCGGTAAAGAGGGTACATATCATGGAGCTTATCGTTTTTTATTTGATCGTTTTTAAGCGTGATGAGAGCGGAGTGATCATCAACTATTCATGCTCGATAATTTTCCGTTTTCCGTACAATGTCATAAAGCGGGAAGCGTTCGTATCATAGGCGGAAGATGAGATATCGTTTTCCGGTTCATAGAAATCATTGGCACGGATATGCATGATTCCCATCAGGGTATTAAAGATCAAGTCGTTGGTAAAGTAGGCAGATGTATGATTTTGGAGTGTCTGGTATGTTTCCGGGTGAGTTTTTTCATAATCGGAAGAGAATGCCATGTAAAATGGGATGTAGGTCATAGGCCAGATAAAATTACTGGAGTCATGACCTAAGCCCTGGTCGGCAGCCTCCGAGTGGTCAGAAAAATAAATCATGGATTGGAAATGGGGGATTTTTTGTACCGCTTCATAGATCTGTGACATCACGGAGTCGTTATAGAGAATGCTGTTATTATAGCTGTCGACCCTTTTACCTTTACCGTGAAATTGTTCAAAGGAGAGAGGGTATCTGTCGGCGTAGACGCCGTGATTGCCCATGAGATGTATGACAATCAGCATTTTATCAGTATAGCTCAGGCTTTTTAATTTTTCAGCAAGCACACCATCATAGCAATTGGTTCTCGTTGTTTCGCCAATGTTGCGATTCATCCATATTTGCTGATCCGCTTCCGAAGCAATGACACTTATCGGGGTATCCCAGGCACCGTAACGCACCTGATTGCTAAGCCAGACCGTTTTGTATCCGGCACTTTGTGCCATTTCGATGATGGATACTGCATTTTCTAAGAGTTGATTGTTGTATTGGTTCTTTGCGGTCAGGGCATATGTGAGTACGGGAACGGTGTGGGTATGACAGGAAAATGCATGATCAAAGAGAAGAAAGTTTTTGTTTTCTTTTTGCGCGGTCAGCCAAGGCGTTGTATTTCTTTTGTAGCCATAGGAGTTCATATGTAAACGATTCTGGGATTCTCCTATAACTAGTACATAAACTCCTTTTTCTGTCGGATTGGTTGTCAGGGCGAATTTCTTTAGATGTGCTTTTCTGGCGGCTTTGTTCTTCGCAAACTCATTATATTTTTGCATGTACTGTGCCGAGTCTTTGAAAATATCAGTGAGTACATTTTTTTTGCAGTGCACCACCAGAAATACTGTCGTCAGGAGAAAACATGTGCAGAGGGCAATGGATTTCTTATTTCGAAGGGAACAGAGAGAACGTGTAGGGAGTGTGCGTATTGAGAAAGTAAAGGTTGTCAGTAGAGCCAGTATGACCAGCAGAGAAATCAGGCTGGTTGCAGTTAGATTGTCTTTTAAATAGCTTTGGCTTTCCATTACATTAGACTGCAGGATGGCCATGATGGTATCCGCATGGATCCAGGAGCCACTGGTTCCATAGTAGAACAAAAGTGCACCAAAGGGAAGGAGAAAAAGCAACAAAGCCGTCGTGTAATAGATGTTTCGGATTTTACGGCGCGTGATGAATAAACCTATGGCCATGAGAAGCACATATACGCCCGTACAGAAACCCATATATTTAATGATGTCTCTCATAGTGAGAGATTCCTGAGCCAATAATTTAATAGAAAGGGATAAAATCGCAAAGAGAAGTGGCAGACCGATAGTTAATATGTTTTTTCTGGGGGGGGGTAAACAATGCCATCAAGCAAGTGATTAAAATGGCGCTGAGAAGCAGGATGAGCTGTTCACGGATGAGTGTAAATCCTCCGGCTAACAGGCAAGAAAATCCTATTTCCAGTAGGAATAGGATCAGTACCAGAAAGCTATATTTTTTCAAATTTATACTTTTCATAAGAGCCTCTTTCATATAATAAATGACATAATATATTATAAAATAATATATTAGCACAGATGGATTTGCAAGTTAAAAATCCCGCTTTAGTCTAATCCGCAATGGCAAGCAGTAGCATGTTCTCCATTTGCCCAACGATAAAAACGCTATCCTTCATAGGATAGCGTTTTTATCGTTGGAGTTTTGGTTTGTCGCTGACTAGTCCTGTGTCAGTTCCTGAATGAGGTCATGGACGGTCGTGATCTTATCGATGCGATAGGCGTTCGCACCGCAGAAGACGAGGCCGTGGTCGACATCGCCGTGGACGGCGCGGATGAGGGCCATGGTGATGCAGTAAGGGGTGGTCGCCGGGTCGCAGGTCTTGAGGCAGTGGAAGCAGCCCTGCGGTGGGATGCGGTGCTCGGTGAAGGCTTTGACGAAGGGGTTCAAGAGTGCGCGGCCTGGCATGTGGACCGGGCTCTGTACGATGGTGACGTCGCTCTCTTTGGCATTCACATACATCTGTTTGAATTCGTCAGCGGCGTCACATTCTTTGGTAGCGACGAAACGGGTCGCCATCTGTACGCCGGAGAGACCGAGGGAGAGGTAGTGCTCGATGTCTTTCTTATCGAAGACGCCGCCGCCGAAGATGACGGGGATCTTCTTTTCGAATTTTTCTTCAAACTCTTTGACAACGGCAAGGATTTCTTTGATTTCCTTCTCGTAGCCGTCGCTCTCGTGCTCTTTCACCTGTTCTCTGGTGTAGCCGAGATGTCCGCCGGCTTTCGGGCCTTCGATGACGACCATGTCGGCGGTACGGTGATGGTGGCGTTCCCACAGCTTCAGGATGACGCGGGCTGCTTTCGGGGAGCCGATGATCGGGGCGATCTTGGTGTCTGTGCCTTCTACGCAGGCGGGGAGATCGGCAGGAAGTCCCGCGCCGGAGAAGATGATGTCTGCACCGTTTTCTGCTGCGCAGCGGGCATAGTCTTCATAGTGATGGCCTTTGGACATGATGTTCACGCCGATGATGCCGGTCTTTGCTTTTTCTCTAGCTTTCAGCAGTTCGGATTTCAGCGCGCGAAGGTTAGCATTTACTGTATTTGTTTTGAAGTCTGGTTCATTGAAGCCTACGTTGGCAGCAGAGATGACACCTACACCGCCTTCATTGGCTACGGCACTTGCGAGGCCTGAGAGGCTGACGCCGATGCCCATGCCTCCCTGTACGATCGGTACGGTAGCGGTCAGGTTGCCAATGTGTAATGCTGGTAATTTCATGTGATTTTCTCCTAAAATATTCTACAAATCTCACTTTTAAATAACTATACGGTATCGGAGATATGTTTGACAAAATAGCAAGCATGAAGTATCCTGTATTTACTGTAGTTTATGCCATGAGATGAAATAAGTCAATGGATAAGTTTTTAAACAATCCTGAATTTTTAGCAAACGAATTACGCAATGCGTTTGAATTATTATCTGGTGATAAAACCTGAGGCGAAAAAAGTCAGTAAATGTGGGCGGTTTCCCTGATTCGAAAAGAAGCCCATCAAGGAGATGTTTTCCAAAGTATCTTTTGAAAATCGCTAAAACAAATGAAATTTTAATCTACGGATTCCGTGAGTTGCCCATGATATCGATGAAAATCTAAGGAATGTGGCAGGAATATGATTTCCTGCATATGTCCCAAAGAAAGGCTCTTAGCTTATTCAATTTCTTCGTGCAATCCTTGACTGCTTGTGATATAGTATTATCAGCAGGTGATAAAAATGAGCAGAAATTTCAAAATGGATAAAACCCAAAGACGCGATGCGATACAGAGCCTGCTCCGCCAACATCCATGTCTGACAGATGGAGATCTGGCAGAGAAATTTTCTGTATCAAGAGCTACGATCCGTCTGGACAGGCAGGCGCTTGGCATCCCACAGATGCGTGACCGTATGGAGCACCTCGTGGCAGGAAGTCCTGAGGCGCGCGGGCTGCAGATCTTAGATAAGGATATCGGTATCAAAGGCGTGGGTCTCTTTCAGACCAGCGATGAGATGGCGGATAATCTCGGCGTGGTGGCTGCGGAAAAATTATATGGTGCAGCCGCTGCATTCGCCGAGTCGCTGGCCGGTGTGCCTTTTGCTTCGACGCAGGTGGGAAATATCAAGTATAAGATCGCTGTCAAGCCCGGCACGGCGCTTGTCGTGAAAGGGCGGATCGTATTGGTCAGAGGAAATAAAAAACATATCTATATCAGTTTCTTTGACGGTGATAAAGAAGTATACCGCGCAAAATTTATTATGCAGATCCTGCAGTAATGGAGGCGTCCTGTGAAAAAAATAGCTGTTGACGCGATGGGCGGGGATTTTGCACCGCTGGAAATCGTGCTTGGCACCATTCAGGCGGTCAAGGAATACAAAGTGCCTGTCGTTCTTGTGGGAGATGAGGATGCGATCCGCCCCATCCTGGAAAAGCATCATGAGGATCAGAATCCTCTGATCGAGATCCATCATGCATCAGAAGTGATCGAGATGGGAGAGCATCCTGGGCTGGCGTACCGCAAAAAGAAGGATGCGTCTGTCTCTGTCGGCGCTCGCCTTGTGCGAGAGGGGGAGTGCGGAGCTCTCGTGGCTCCGGGATCGACTGGGGCAGCCGTTACGGCAGGACTGCTCGGCATTGGCCGTATCAAGGGCATCGAGCGTCCGGCCATCCTGACGCCGATCCCTAACCAGAAGGGCGGCTATACATACCTGATCGATTCCGGCGCGAGTGCGCAGCCGAAGCTGGAGACGTATATCCAGAATGCTCTTCTGGGCTATATCTATGCGACGAAGGTCGCGGGTATCCAGCAGCCGAAGATCGGTCTTCTCAATATCGGGGAAGAGGCGACGAAGGGGAGCCCTTTGGTCACGGAAGCGAATGAGGCGCTTTCCGCACAGAAGGTCATTCCTTTTGCGGGCAATGCGGAAGGCCGCGATGTGATGACGGGAGAATTTGATGTCATCGTCACGGATGGATTTACAGGGAATGTAGTCCTGAAATTTGGGGAAGGCGCCGGGAAACTGGTGGCTGCCCTTTTGAAGAATGCTGTCATGCAGGGGGGACTTCGCGCGAAGATCGGCGGGCTGCTCCTGAAGCCGGCACTCAAGAAATACATGGCAAAGCCTCTTGACTATGCTGAATACGGCGGTGCGCCGCTCATGGGCATCAAAGGCGGTCTCATTATCTGCCATGGTGCTTCGAAAGCGAAAGCGATCAAGAATGCCATCCATATGGCGATGGGCGTTTGTCAGGAGCATCTGGATGAGATCGTGATGGATGCGCTGAAACAGATGGAGACGCAATGAGAATGAGGGGCAGCGGGTTCTGAAGGCTCGAAAGGGTCGCTCCCCGCCCCCCAAACGCCGTGGAGTTTTTGGACGGGGAAACGTGATTTCCCCCAAATGGGAAACCCGTTGACGACATGGAACCATTTGAATTCTCGGAACTCATAGAAACTGTTTTTCAAGTCCTGGCGTCAGTTGCCAGTTATCAAAATTCTCTTTTCAACGAACGGAAAGGACATTATATATATGAGTGAATTATGTTCTGCAGGAATTCTGGGTACCGGACATTATGCGCCGGAGAAGATCCTTTCCAATGCAGACCTTGAAAGAATGGTCGATACCAGTGATGAGTGGATCCGCACCCGTACGGGCATCGAGACCAGACATATCGCTTCCCGGTCGGAGACGACCTCCGATCTTTGCGTGAAAGCTGCTCTTCCGGCACTGGAAATGGCTGGCCTTACCGCAGACGATATCGACTACATCATTGTAGCGACGGCATCCCCTGACTATGTGGTACCATCCACGGCCTGCATGGTGCAGGATAAGCTCGGATGCAAGCATGCAGGTGCGATGGATATTTCCGCCGGCTGCTCAGGCTACATCTATGCAGTGGCTCTGGCATCGAATCTGGTGAAAGCCGGGATGTACAAGCACATCCTGATCATCGGTGCGGAAATCCTTTCCCGCCTCGTGAACTGGCAGGACCGCTCCACCTGCATCCTTTTCGGTGATGGGGCAGGGGCCGCTGTCATTGGAAAGGTCGAAGATGGCTACGGCCTTCTGGCTTCGGATCTTGGCTCAGACGGCAGCCTAGGCAAGATCCTGAATATCCCGGCGAGCGGCGTCGCTGAACTTGTGACCCACCGCGCCATCGACTCCGGCCGCATCTATATCCATATGGAGGGGCCGGAAGTATTCAAAGCCGCTGTCCGTCACATGGGCGCGACCACGCTGAAGACGCTGGAAGCCGCCGGCATCACGAAGGAAGATATCAATATGTTCATTGCCCATCAGGCAAATAATCGCATCATTCAGGCGATCGCAAAGCGTCTGGCTCTGCCGGAGGATCATATGTATGTGAATGTCAATCGCTATGGCAATACATCGGCAGCTTCCGTCGGCATTGCGCTTGATGAAGTCGTCCGCGCCGGACGCGTGAAGCATGGTGACTACGTTGTCCTGACTGGCTTCGGTGCCGGTCTTACATGGGGCTGCGATGTCATGAGATGGATGTAAGGCAAGACCTGATTCCGAATAACCAATAATAAATTAGTATTTATTTATATGGAGTGTGACAAGATGAAAACTGCATTTCTGTTCCCTGGACAGGGATCTCAGAAGGTGGGCATGGTACAGGATCTGTTTGAAAACTATGATTCTGTCAAAGCCCTGATCAAAGAAGCGGATGAAACGCTCGGCTTCTCGATTTCCAAAATGATGTTCGAAGGCCCGGACACAGAGCTGATGAAGACCGAATTCACCCAGCCGGCCATTCTGACGGCCAGTGTCGCTGTATGGCAGGTGCTGAAGGAACACGGCCTCACGCCGGATATCGCAGCAGGCCACAGCCTTGGCGAATACTCTGCGCTGGTCGCAGCGGGTGCGATCTCCTTCGCAGATGCCGTGAACACCGTTCATCTGCGTGGCCGCTTCATGCAGGAAGCGGTGCCGCTCGGAGAAGGCGGCATGGCAGCTGTCATCGGTTCCACCCCGGAAACCATCGTGAAGGTCTGCGGCGAAGTCTCCACCGAAGACCTTCCTGTTCAGGCAGTTAATTTCAACTGCCCGGGACAGGTCGTCATCGCGGGTGCTACGGCAGCTGTTGAGAAAGCCTGCGAAGCGCTGAAGGAAGCAGGCGCTCGCCGTGCCATCATGCTGAAGGTCAGCGCGCCATTCCATTCCACTCTGATGGAACCAGCAGCTCTTCGACTGAAGGAAGTCCTTGACAAGATCGACATCCATGACACCGCCATCCCGGTCGTAGCCAATGTCAATGCCAAGGAAGAGACCAAAGCGGACGAGATCAGAAAGAATCTGGTCGATCAGGCGGCACATCCTGTACACTGGGAAGAATCCATCCGGAATATGGTCGCTGGCGGTGTCGATATGACTGTTGAAGCCGGCCCCGGCACGGTTCTTACCGGCTTCATGAAGAAGATCGCCCGCTCCGTACCCTGCCACCATGCAGAAGACGTAGCCACCATCGATGAAGTCGTGACTGCACTGAAGGGAGAATAATGATGGAAACTATCGAAAAGACCGCTCTCGTCACGGGGGCTTCCCGCGGTATTGGCAGAGCCATCGCTCTTACACTGGCTGCGAAGGGCTATGCTGTCGCACTGAACTATGCCGGCAGCCAGGCTGCCGCAGAAGCGGTCAAGGGAGAAATCGAAGCCGCTGGCGGCAAAGCCTTCACCATCCAGGGCGATGTCTCCAAAGCAGAAGATGTGGATCGCATTTTCAAAACGATCAAGGAAGAATTCGGTCAGCTGGATGTCCTTGTGAATAATGCAGGGATCACCCGCGACGGACTTCTCATCCGCATGAAAGAAGAAAGCTGGGATGCCGTACTCTCGACCGACCTCAAGAGTGACTTCCTCACCATCAAAGCCGCTGCGCAGATGATGATGAGAAAGAAAAAAGGCTCCATCATCAATATCGCATCCGTAGTCGGCATCATGGGCAATATCGGCCAGGCCAACTACGCAGCAGCAAAAGCAGGCGTGATCGGTCTCACCAAGGCCTGCGCCAAGGAGCTCGCTGCAAGAAACATCCGTGTCAATGCTGTCGCACCGGGCTTCATCGCGACCGACATGACCGATGCTATTCCGGAAAAGAATAAAGAAGCCATGCTGACAGCCATCCCGCTCGGACGCATGGGTCTTGCCGAAGACGTCGCCAAAGCTGTCTCCTTCCTGGCTTCCGATGATGCAAGTTATATCACCGGACAGGTTTTAAAGGTGGACGGCGGAATGGTTATGTAATATAATCAGTAGGGTACAATACAAGGAGACGTCTGTCTTCTATGAGAAAGGTGGTGAAATGAGTAATGAGCACTTTTGACAGAGTAAAGAAGATCGTTGTTGACCAGCTGGGCGTTAGCGAAGCTGATGTCACCATCGACTCCACTTTCATCGATGACCTCGGCGCTGATTCCTTGGATATCGTTGAACTGATCATGGCATTTGAAGAAGAATTCGACATCGAAATCCCGGATGATGCTGCTGAAAAGATCAAGACCGTAAAGAACGCTGTAGACTATATCGACAGCCAGATGTAATGCGCATTCGCATTTCAACATCATATTGGAAGCCGGAGGGGGATCCCCTCCGGCATGCCATATGACTTCCTTTGGGGGAGAATATTTCAAAAAAGCGAATGACCGTCGTGGTTCGTTTTTTTGAGGTCTTGTCCATGCGTGATGGATTTGAAACGGGCGGAGCCATGCCTTTTCAAGTCCTATAATTTTTGCTTAAAAACCTAACACGCGATAAATAATGTTTAAAAGAAGTTTATAAGAGAGGTGCCCTTTTTATGGAAAGAAGAAGAGTAGTAGTGACTGGCATGGGTGTGGTTTCCCCCGTCGGTATCGGCGTCGATGCATTTTGGAATGCCCTTTTGTCGGGCAAATCCGGTGTAACGCCGATCACAGAATTTGATCCCACGGATTTCCCTGTCAAGATCGCTGGCGAAGTCAAAGATTTCGACCCCGTCAAATATGTGGGTGACAAGAAGACCGTCCGTCACATGGATAGAAATGCTCAGTTTGCTGTTGCGGCAGCAAAAATGGCGGTCGAGGATGCGAAGCTCGACATGAGCGTAGAAGATCCGAACCGCGTCGGCACCATCATCGGTACCGGTATCGGCGGGATCAAGACCATGGAAGATACCGTAGAACGCATCGAAAAACGCGGTCCGGGGAAGGTGAATCCATTCGCAGTCCCGATGATGATCGCAAACATGGCCTCCGGTATGGTCTCCATCACCTTCGGCCTGCAGGGACCGGTCCTGACTGACGTCACCGCCTGCGCTTCCGGCAACAATGCCCTTGGCAGAGCGACCCGCATGATCCAGTGGGGCGATGCGGATGTGATGTTTGCCGGCGGTACCGAAGCGGCTGTCGCAAAGACACCGATGGCTGGTTTTGCTGCCATGCATGCGCTCTCTTCCCGTGAATGCCCGCCGGAAGAAGCATCCTGCCCCTTTGATGTCCGTCGTGACGGTTTCGTACTCGGTGAAGGCAGCGGCGTCCTCATCCTTGAAGAACTTGAACACGCAAAGAAGAGAGGCGCGCACATTTATGCAGAGGTCATCGGCTATGGTACGAATGGCGATGCCTACCATATTACAGCTCCGCGTCCGGGTGGTGAACTCGCAGCTCGCTGCATGAAGAATGCCATCGCGGATGCAGGTATTTCTCCGGAAGATATCGACTACATCAATGCACACGGCACCTCCACCGGTCTCAATGATAAGAATGAGACCAAGGCGATCAAGGAAGTCCTCGGTCAGCATGCCTATGACATCGTTGTGAACTCCACCAAGTCCATGACCGGCCATCTTCTGGGCGCTGCCGGTGCGATCGAAGCTGTCGTCTGCGTACTCTCTATCATGAACAACAAAGTCCATCAGACACTGAACCTTCAGACTCCTGATCCGGAATGTGACCTTCACTACGCGGCGGAAGGCCCGGAAGACCGCAAAGTCGATGTGACCATGTCCAATGCTTTCGGCTTTGGCGGACACAATGCCGTTGTCATCATGAGGCGCTATGAAGAATGAGACATGCTGAAATGAGAAGAAGAGACCGTATGGCAGAAATTGAAAAGTTTGCTGCGGAAAATGAAATTCCCGTGCAGAATGCACAACTTCTCAATACAGCACTCACCCATACCTCGTATGCGAATGAACATAAAAATGAAGTCATTCATGACAATGAACGACTGGAATTCTTAGGGGATGCCATCCTGGATCTGGTCATCGGGGAATACCTTTTTCTGCGTTTTCCCAGCTGGCCGGAAGGGGAGCTGACCCGAGCGAAGGCGAGCGTCGTCTGCAAGCCTTCCTGTGCGGAATGCGCAGCGAAATTCCATGTGGGCGACTACATGCGTCTGGGCCGCGGAGAAGAAATGTCCGGCGGCCGCACCCGCATCTCGATCTTAGGCGATGCCTTTGAAGCTGTCATCGGTGCGATCTATCTCGATAATAACTATGAGGTAGCATCCCGCTTCATCTTGGGGCACATGAAAAAATTCCTCGATCTGATCGATCAGGGAGACTATGACCATGACTACAAGTCTGACCTGCAGGAAATGGTACAGAAGCACGGAGATGTGAATATCTCCTATGTTGTCACCAAGGACGAAGGACCGGCACATGACAAGACCATCTGGATGGAAATCCACATCAATGGCAAAGTCATGGGCGAGAGCGTCGGAAAGAATAAAAAAGAAGCAGCCCAGCGGGCTGCCAAAGAAGCCATCCGAAGGATTCAGCTTGGCGAAACCGTATGATGGGAAAAGCTGCCGTAAGGCAGCTTTTTTTGCGTGTTCTGCAAGGAAGAAGAAATCCGCGCCGGGCGATTTGAGGGGGGACATAAAGTTTGAAAGCAGGTATTAGATGCTTCAAGTGACTGGTGATTAGGGACTAGGAGACATCGGACTCCCGTATTGTCATTTCGATCGTAAGGGAGAAATCTTTGTCATTCGCGGTCAGGGACTCACGCTTTCCCCACATGTGCCGCGCACTTCTCCGCATTTCTCATCTGTCTTTCATACCGCCTGTGCCCTATCCGCCCCTACGGGGCACCTTCCCCTAGAGGGGAAGGCTGACGATACGAGGGAAACCTGCCATCGCAAACCTTCGGGCATCGCCCCCTTTAAACCCTTTGACCCCGAACCCCGAAGTTTGAAAGCAGGGATTAGGGATGAGTAGCTAGGGATTAGGAGTTTCGAGTGATTTGGTGACTAAAAGACTAGGCGACATCGGACTCCCGTATCGTCATTTCGCGCGCAAGCGAGAAATCTTTGTCATTCGCGGCTCAGCGGTTGATGTTTGGAACTCCCAAACGGGAAACCTGATACCCACTTACTTTCGGGCATTGTCTATATATATTCGCGGCGCTTCCTTATTTTTATGCGCCGCACCTGAACCTGAACCTGAACCTGAACCTGAACCTGAACCTGAACCTGAACCTGAACCTGAACCCTGAACCCTGAACCCTGAACCCTTAAACCATTACCCCCGTTTTTCAGAAGAAATCGAAAATATCCTTGACATTCCAATAGGTGAATGCTATTCTAATATCATAAGTTAGCACTCGAGAATAATGAGTGCTAATAAATTCAGGTGATACATATGGCACGTAGAATCAATCAAGAAAGCACCGGACATGGTGTGAATGAACTGAATGAAAGAAAACGGCGCGTCCTGTGGGCGGTGGTGCAAGACTATGCAGACACGGCCGAACCGGTCGGTTCGCGCACGATCGCACGGAAGTATGACCTGGGCGTATCGAGCGCGACGATCCGAAATGAGATGCAGGACTTAGAGGATGAAGGCTATCTTGAGCAGCCACATACCTCCGCTGGGCGCATCCCTTCGATCAAAGGATATCGTTTCTATGTGGACTGGCTGATGCAGCCTGCTCCGGTCTCTTCGGAAGAAGAGCACATGATCGACCACATGCTGATGGATCATGTGAACCGTCAGGAAGAGATATTCCGGAACATGGCCAAGGCCGTAGCTGTACTGACGCATACGCTGTCGGTCGCGGCTTCTGCGGGACAGAAGAAGAAATTCAATTATGTCCGTTTCCTTCCGCTCGATGGCAGGCGGGCGATCCTCCTTGTCGTGACGGATCAGGGCGATGTATCGAATGCGGTGGTGGATATTCCGAAAGGATCCTCCTTCGATGAGATGCAGCTCCTCGCGGATAAGCTGAATCATTTCCTGCATGGCAGGGAGATCGACCATACGGATGAAGAGATGATCCTCTCCTTCCAGCGAGACGTAGAGAAGGATCTGACACCGTATCTGTCGGTCTTTCAGGCGCTACAGAGGGCTGTGAGCCCGCAGAAAGAGGTCTACGCCGGCGGGGCTTCACAGCTGATCGAGCAGCCAGAGTTTAAAAATGTAGAAAAAATGCAGGATATACTGAATCTCTTAGAGCAGAGAGACATGCTCGAAAGCATGCTTCTTTCCTCTTCCGATCAGCCTATCGCTGTGCATATCGGGACAGAGAATCCGATGAAGTCGCTCTCGGATCTGTCCGTTGTCAGAGCGCAGTTCACATCCGGCGGCCGGGTCATCGGCTCCGTGGCCGTCTTAGGACCGACACGGATGCAGTACAGCCGCATCGTCGGTATGATGCGCTTCATGCAGCAGCGACTGGATCTGTTATTAAAAGGGAAAACATAGGAGGTTCCTGGATGAAGGAAGATAAGAAGAAAGTCGACGTCGAAGAACCGATGAAAGAAACCGAAGCCAAAGAAGAAAAGAAAACGTCTCCCGTAGATGACTTGATGGATCAGCTCGGCGAAGCGAAGAAGACTGCCGAAGAAGCCAAGAACAAGGCGGAGGCAGCGGAGTCCAAGCTGGCTACGGCTCTTTCCCAGTACGTCAGACTGCAGGCAGACTTTGATAATTTCCGCCGCCGCACCAGAGAAGCGGAAGCGAAAGCTGCAGATACACATACCGCAGAAACACTGAAAGCTTTCCTGCCGGTGCTGGATAATTTTGAGCTGGCGCTTGCTCACATGAAAAAAGATGAAGGCGGTGCGGCTTATGTACAGGGCTTCGAGCTCCTGCAGAAACAATTCGTCAAGATCATGGAAGGCTTCGGCGTGAAGGAGATCGAAGCACTGGGAAAGACCTTCGATCCGCATTTCCATGAAGCGGTCATGATGCTCCCTGCAGATGACAAAGAAGACGAAACCATTTCCATGGTATTCCAGAAAGGGTATCTGTACAAGGACAATGTACTCCGCGTAGCGAAGGTACAGGTCGTGCATAACGGCTAACCGATGGGACGCTCTGCGATTCCATTTCTCTATATAAAATTTCGTAAGTACAAATAGAAAGAAAGGGGACATTTCAAATGTCAAAAGTTATTGGTATCGATCTGGGGACTACAAACTCTGTTGTTGCCGTCATGGAAGGCGGCGAGCCTGTCGTCATTCCGAATGCGGAAGGTTCTCGCCTGACCCCATCCGTTGTCGGCTTCTCCAAGACCGGTGAACGTCTGGTCGGCCAGCTGGCAAAACGCCAGGCGGTATCGAACCCGCATCGCACCATCGTTTCCATCAAACGTCACATGGGCAGCGACTACAAAGTCACCATTGATGACAAATCCTATACCCCGCAGGAAATTTCTGCGATGATCCTGCAGAAGCTCAAGGTCGATGCAGAAGCTTATCTCGGCGAAAAAGTCACCGATGCGGTCATCACCTGCCCGGCTTATTTCACCGATGCACAGCGCCAGGCGACCAAGGATGCAGGCAAGATCGCAGGGCTGAATGTCCTTCGTATCATCAACGAACCGACCGCATCCTCTCTGGCTTACGGCCTCGATAAGATCAAAGACGGCAAAGAACATCGCTTCCTCGTCTATGACCTCGGCGGCGGCACTTTCGATGTATCCATCCTGAATCTGGCGGATGGCGTCTTCGAAGTCGAAGCCTCCAACGGCAACGGCCATCTCGGCGGTGATGATTTCGATGCCCGCGTCATGGACTGGATCGCTGAAAAATTCAAAGCACAGAACGGCTTCGAACTGAAACGTGATCCGATGACGAACCAGAGACTGAAGGAAGCAGGCGAAAAAGCCAAGATCGAGCTGTCCTCCGTCATGAGCACGGATATCAACCTGCCATTCATCACCATCGACTCCGATGGTCAGCCGGTCCACTTCGATGCGACCCTGACCCGCGCAGAATTTGATAGAATCACCGAAGACCTCGTACAGGCGACGGTAGAACCGATCGACCTTGCGATGAAGGATGCAGGCCTTTCTGTCGGTGATATCGATAAAGTCCTTCTTGTCGGCGGTTCTTCCCGTATCCCGGCAGTACAGACCTTGATCAAGAATAAATTCGGCAAGGAACCATCCAAGGGCGTGAACCCGGATGAATCCGTCGCTGTCGGCGCTGCTGTTCAGGCCGGCGTCCTCAAAGGCGAAGTCAAGGACGTCCTTCTCCTCGATGTCACCCCGCTGTCCCTCGGTATCGAGACTCTGGGCGGTGTCTTCACGACCATGATCAAGAGAAATACCACCATCCCGACCTCCAAGTCTCAGGTCTTCTCCACCGCAGCTGACAATCAGCCATCTGTAGACATCCATGTTCTCCAGGGTGAACGTCCGATGGCAGCTGACAACAAGACCCTCGGCCGTTTCGAACTCTCCGACATCCCGCCGGCTCCACGGGGCGTACCGCAGATCCAGGTCACCTTCGACATCGATGCAAACGGCATCGTCCACGTCTCTGCAAAAGACCTCGGTACCGGCAAGGAACAGAAGATCGATATCACCTCTTCCACAGGCCTCTCTGATGAAGAGATCCAGAAGATGCAGGATGACGCAAAAGCGCATGAAGAAGAAGATAAGAAACGCAAGGAAGGCATCGAAGCCAAGAACAATGCGGAAGCACTGATCTACCAGGCGGAAAAGACGGTCAAAGAACTCGGCGACAAAGCAGATGCTGCCAAGGTCAAAGAAGTCAATGACGCCATCGCTACGCTGAAAGAAAGCCTCAAAGGCGATGACACCGCGAAGATCAAAGCCGATGCGGAAGCACTCACCAAGCCGCTGCATGAACTCACCGAAAAGCTGTACCAGCAGGCACAGCAGGCGCAGGCACAGCAGCAGGCAGGCGCTCAGCAGGGCCCGCAGCAGGGACCTCAGGCAGGTGCCAAGAAAGCCGATGACAATGTAGTCGATGCCGATTACAAGGTCGTAGACGACGACAAGAAATAATTGATCTCCTGCAAGGGGATCATCATAGAGAAACTCAGAAGGTTCTGAAGGTTCTACGGATTTCCAGAAAACGGGAAGAGAGCGGAGCCTTCAGGACCTTTTGAGGCATTTCTAAGGAAACACTGATTCAATCGTTGTCAGATTTTACTCTTGAATTTTTATGCATAGCGAGGAATAGCCTGACGCGAATAGCGAGCTATTTAAGGAAGGGTATGACGAAGCTATGTATAAAAATTCTTGTAAAAACTGACTCTGCGATTGAATCAGCGTTTCCCTAATTTCTTTGAGGATAGAAAAGAATGGCAGACAGCAGAGATTACTATGACGTGCTGGGCGTCAATAAAAGCGCCTCAGACGATGAAATAAAGAAAGCATATCGCCGGCTGGCACGCAAGTACCATCCGGATCTGAATAAAGATAATCCAAAAGCCGCGGAAGAAAAATTCAAGGAAGTCAATGAAGCCTACCACGTTCTCTCCGATGCGGACAAGAGGGCACAGTATGACCAGCTCGGACATGATGCCTTCACGCAGGCTGCCAGCGGCGGCGGTGCGGGCTACGGCGGCTTCGGACAGGGCGGCTTTGGCGGTTTCGGTGGTCAGGGAGGTTTTGGCGGCTTCGACATGGGTGATATTTTCGACATGTTCACCGGTGGCGGACGCAGACGGAGCAATGGCCCGGAGCAGGGCGCTGACCTCCGCTATGATATGGAGATTACCCTTCGCGAAGCAGCGACCGGTATCAAGAAGAAATTCACCGTACCGAAGAATGATACCTGTACCCATTGCCACGGCACCGGTGCAGAGCCAGGCTCCTCCGTCGAGACCTGCCCCGACTGCCACGGTACCGGACAGCAGCGTGTGGTAAGGAATGGTCCTTTTGGACAGATGGTGAATATCATCACCTGCCAGCACTGTCAGGGCAGCGGCAAGATCATCCGGAATAAATGCTCCGAATGCCGCGGCACCGGCACGATCCGCGTGAAAAAGACCATTGAAGTGAATATCCCGGCCGGTGCTGACACCGGTGTGCGCATGCGCGTCTCCGGCGAGGGTGAGCCCGGCAAGCGCGGTGGTCCGAAGGGGGATCTCTACGTATATATCTACGTGAAAGACGATCCGGACTTCGAGCGTGACGGGGATGATCTCTACAAGAGCGTAGACATCACCTTCCCGGTCGCCGCTCTTGGCAGCACCATCAAGGTCAAGACCCTTGACAAAGAGGTCGAGCTCAAGATCCCGGCCGGTACGCAGAGCGGTACCCGCTTCCGCATCATCGGCGAAGGCATGCCGCACCTCCAGTCCAGCCGCAAGGGCAATCTGTACGTGGAAGTCAAAGTCACCGTACCAAAGCGCCTGAAGGAAGAGCAGAAGGAAGCCCTCCTGAACTACGCACACCTCATGGGAGAGGACTGCGCGCAGTACAAAGGAAAGAGCTCCTGGCTTGATAAGATCATCGATAAGTTTAAGTAAGAAACAAAAGCGCGCCGTGAATGGAAATCCATTCGCGGCGCGCTTTTTTCATGGCGCAGGGGCACTTTTTGTATATACGCGCTGCCAGCTATTTAAGGCGGCTTATGCCGAAGCATTGCACGAAAATATATGCTAAATCGGACTCTGCGATTTAATCAGCGTTTTCCCTGGGGATGGCTACGGTCTGAAATACAAGGAACGTGGTTTCCTCGTGAACAAGACAACGACTAAGAACTTGGCCGAAAGCAAGCGCATGACAAATTCTGCTCTTTTGGGAAGCACTTTGTATATTACCGTCAGTGCTCGCAGCAATGGCTAAAACGACGGTGGATAGATTCATTGGCTCCTTTTAGAAAATCAATGCTAACAATTGTCCACGATAGTGTGTTATAATAAAAATGTAATCTTTTCAATTATCTTGCAGTGGGAGGAGGATTCGTTATGCTAATTTTTCTCTTTGCTGATACACGGCCATAGCACGCAAGTGTTTGCTGTACAATTCTGCTGCTTATACGAAGACTGCATGATTTGGGGAGAACAGGATGGTTTTGGCTGTTGATTTGGTTTCCTTTCGTCAATCTTACCCTACTGGTTTATGCGTTTTGTTTCAAAGGGACGCTAGGACCGAATCGTTTTGGCCCAGATCCGTTGGCTTGAGGCAGATGCTTTTATATTCTTACTGGCTTATTTCGCGGTTGATGTGATGGGAATGGTGTGAAATGAAAAAGACAATTGTTGCGCTTGCAATACTGCTTACTTGCATGGGATTCATCCCAATTGATGCGGCCAATTGGTATTGGATTGGCGCAGATTCTTCTGGAAACCAATGGTATATTGATAATCAATCGGCATCTAAATCATATGATGTTGCAGTAGTGTGGGTAAAAACGGTTAGAGAAGATGGAACTTATAATCTGTGTCAATGGGAGATTACGCGTGATCGAAAAATGGCAATTCTTCAAGCTACTGTATACAACGCAGACCATGAACCTATCAGTTCATATTCCGCTGATTCTTGGCAGAAAAAATACCATGCAGTTACACCAGATTCTATGGGAGAAGCCATTTATGACTCGGTTTGGTAGAAGCAGGGATTACGTTATGGATATGGTAAAAGATTTGGGAAAGAAAGTTTGGAGGCGTATGCCTGGCGTCCTTTGGAGAGCGATTAATTCAAGAGAATCAGCCTATTGCGGGGGCCTTAGGGGATAGATGGTTTGATAAGCGGTATATGTCTTTGGGCGAAATCGGTTTTTCAAAAAAATCCTATCATCGCGTTGAAAGATGATATAAAAACTTTTTGCAAAACCGGGTAAAGTCCAGAATTTCCACGGTGGTATTTCTCGGAGAGAGGAAATCTTCCACCGGACGCCGAACGCTCATCGATACACCCCTTCATGCGCATATCTATAGGGAAGGGGCGTGGAGATAAGCGGACGGCGGATCTGATTTTTCTCTTCTTGTCAGAAAGCGTAGGCAGTACATACTTCATAAAGAGGAACTGGGAAGGGTGAAAGATAAGTGAAAAAGACAGGCTGCGAATCCGAAAAAGAAACAACGCAGATAGCTTTGACGACATGATCAGGCTCGCCTCTAAGTGAGTAGAAGTCTTGGCTACGGTCAGACCGACCTCGAAACCTTTATGCCTCCCAGCCTTGCGGAGGGTTAATTGGATCTGATTTATTCGACAGGATAGCATCCTGTCTTTTTTGCGTGCTCTAGGGAAACACTGATTTAATTGTTGTACGATTTGGCTCTTGTGTTTCCATGCCATGTTCCGCCATAAACCTCTTGGAATAGCAAGGAAAGGTGGAGCGTGGGTCTCTTGAGGCAGGATGATAGGGAGCCGCAGGGTATAAATATGCCCGAAGTGGTATTCAAGTCATCAGTCACTCGAGGTTCCTAAGATGCCACGTGCATGAAATTTTTGCACCATCGCGCCTCGCATGATACAATAGAATGTGAATTTTTAGGATATTTTATAAGGAGCGAGTGATGACGGATTTCCTACCTCATGTCTATGGACAGGAAAAAGTGAAGAAGGAGTGGAGGCGGCTTCTCAATGAGAGGCGGCTTCCGCATACGATGATCCTGTATGGTGATGAGGGCCTCGGAAAGACGACAGCTGCTTTTGACCTTGCAGGGGTGCTGACGGGGAAGTCGGAAAAGCTCTGGGAGGAGATCCGTCTCTGGCAGCGGGAGTCTTCCGGCAAGGAGCCGGTCGTGACCTTTGCGGATCATCAGGTCTGGTATCTTCGTCCGATGGGAATGGAGCTCAAGATCGAGCAGTTCCGCCTGTTTCTGGACGCGATGGCAACATTCGATGAGACGGTGCATGTGTGCATCATCGATGAAGCGCAGACGATGATGGATCCGGTGGCAAATTCGCTCCTGAAGACCTTAGAGGAGCCGGAGGGAGATATCCATTTCATCCTCATCACGCATGATCTTCATGCGCTGCTTCCGACCATCATTTCCCGTGGTGAGCGGTTTGCCTTCCTGCCTCTGTCGGAGGGAGACTATCTCTCGCTCATGGCGTCGGATCCGAAGAAGTATCATTTCCCGAAGGGAATGGATGCGAAGGTGCTCTTCCAGCTTTCGGAAGGAAATCCGGGGATCACGCTGGAGGTCTGTGATGAAAAGGGAGAGGCAGAGCCACAGTCGGCGATGGATTTCTGGAATATCCTGACGCATGATGCGATGCCTTTTGCGACACTCTCCGCTATGGAGCTGGGGGAGAGGAAGGATTTCCTGCGGCGGCTTCGCTGGATCCGCCTTGTGGGGCGCGATATCATGGTGATCGCAGAGACAGGGGATGCTTCTCTTTCCCGCTGCGGGTCGGTCGTGGGACGCGAGGCTTCTCTCGCTTCTTTCTGGGACCGCGGCCGGGGCGAGGAAGCGATGGGCGTGCTGCAAACGGCAGAAACGGCGGTTTCCCGATATATCAATAGTAAAAATGTATGGGATTATATTCTCATCAGTTTGGAACATATACAGAAAGGCAGCCAGAAATGGAGCAGATCGTAGGTGTCCGGTTCAAACCGGCAGGGAAAATATATTATTTCGATGGCAATGACCTGGAGCTTCACTTGGATGACGGGGTCATCGTGGAGACGTCGCGCGGGCTGGAGTATGGCTATGTAGTGACGATGCCGACTGAGGCGGAGAAGGATGAGGAGAATCCGATGAAGCCGGTCATCCGCAGGGCGACGATCAAGGATATGGCGCAGCTGGAGCGAAATAAGGCGAGGGAGAAATCGGCTTTCGATATCTGTCTCCAGAAAATCGAGAAGTTCAAGGTGCCGATGAAGCTCTTGCGGGCAGAGTATACATTTGATAGAAATAAGATCGTTTTCTTCTTCACCTCAGATGGGCGTGTCGATTTCAGGGAACTGGTGAAGGAGCTCGCTGCGGTCTTCCATACGCGCATCGAGCTTCGTCAGGTGGGTGTGCGTGATGAAGCGAAGCAGGTCTCGGGGATCGGCTCGTGCGGACGGCCGCTGTGCTGCGCGACGTTCCTCGGAGATTTCGCCCCGGTGTCGATCAAGATGGCAAAGAATCAGGGACTGTCGCTGAATCCGACGAAGATTTCCGGTGTCTGCGGGCGTCTTATGTGCTGCCTGCGCTATGAAAATGACCAGTACACGGGGGATAACAGCCGCAGGAAGAAGTGCTGTGCGATGCAGCAGAAGGGAAAACAGTTCCGCGTCGGCATGAAGGTCATCACGGATGAAGGCATGGGACAGGTGTTGTATGTGAATTCACAGAAGCATACGGTCAAGGTGCAGCTCGATGGACAGAAGACGAAGACGCTTTCCTGGGATGTGGTAGAGCAGGTGGAAAATGACTGAGTGGACACTGAAGGATGGCGAGCGGCTCGATGATCTGGTACGGGATGGCATGCGTCTCATCCAGCGGCCGGATCAGTTCTGCTTCTCGGTGGACTCCGTGCTGCTCGCGCACTATGTGAAGCCGAAGGCGAAGGATCGGATCGCAGACCTCGGGACGGGGACAGGCGTCATCTCTCTCCTCGTCTCGGCTCTGGGCGGAAGGGATATCACGGCCTTTGAGGTGAATCCCGTCATGGCAGATCTCGCGCGCCGCAATATAGCGGGGAATGGGAAAGAGGGCCAGATCCATGTGGTCGAGTGTGATTACCGGAAGGTGAATGAAAGGTTTCCTTCCGGCTCTTTTTCGTTGGTGCTGGCGAATCCACCCTATCGCGAAATGGGGACGGGGAAGATGAGCATGCTAGAGGGGGTCGCCAGTGCGAGCTATGAGATGAATGCATCGCTCACAGACGTTTTCAAGACAGCGCAGTATCTTTTGAAATACGGCGGCCGCCTCGCGATGGTGCATCGTGCCGATCGCACGGCTGATCTCATAGCCATCGGACGGTCGTATCGCATGGAGCCGAAACGGATGCGTTTCATTTACGCCAGAAAAGGCCATACCGCGGTGCGAGTCCTCATCGAGTGGAAGTATGGAGGAAATCCGGAGCTCACGGTAGAGCCGCCGCTCCTCCTGCATAACCGAGACGGATCGTATACGGATGAAGTGTTGGAGATATATGGGAAATGAATGAGGGCTAAGTTTGAAAGCAGAAAGAACAATCTACCCTTTATGCGAATCTTCAAAGGTTAAGCGGGTTCTGAAGATTCAAAAGGTTCACAGGTTTCTCATCTTTTGCGAATAACGTATATTTTAAAGCTTCACGGCGCTTCCATATGATGATGCGCCGCACCACCCCCACTGAACCCATAGAACCCGCACCCCTCTTTCATCCGCAATCAAAGGACGCCCCGTCCCACGGGCTAACCCTGAACCTTGAACTTCCCCCATTTCTACTGAAAGGAGCCATTCCATGAGTGAAATCAATCCCGGCACCCTGTACCTGGTGCCGACACCGATCGGAAATCTGGAGGATATCACCGAAAGAGCGGTGGAGATCCTGAAACAGGCGGACATCATCGCGGCGGAGGATACCCGTCATACCCGGATCCTGCTGGATCATCTGGGCATCGCAGGTCATGTCGTATCCTACCATGAACATAATAAAAAAGAAGCAGGGCCGAAGCTCATCGAAAAGCTGCTCGATGGACAGTCGATCGCGCAGGTGAGTGATGCCGGGATGCCGGTCATCTCTGACCCAGGGGCAGATCTGGTGCGTCTGGCACTTGCAGAAGATATCCCCATCGTGCCGCTCCCGGGGCCGAATGCCGCGCTGACGGCACTTGTGGCATCGGGCCTCGATGCCAGGCAGTTTGCTTTCATCGGATTTCTGCCGAAGATCACCGCGAAGCAGAAGAAACTTCTGATGGATATGAGCCGTGTGCCTGTGACGCTCATTTTCTACGAAGCGCCGCATCGCCTGAAGGAAACGCTGGATACGCTCATCAAGTATCTCGGAGACAGACAGGCCGTGACGGCAAGAGAGCTCACGAAGAAATTCGAGACCTTCCGGCGGGGGACGCTGAAGGAGCTCCGCGCCGAGCTGGATGAAAATGACCCTAGAGGTGAATATGTCATCCTCGTCGAGGGCTGGAATGAGGATATGGCAGAAGGGGAAGAGGAAGAAGCTTCCTGGGAGGCAGAAGCATTGGAGCTGGCAAAGACACTTCCGCAGAAAGAAGCAGCGAGAAAGATCGCGGCAAAGTTCCATATGGGACGGCGAGACGTGTATCAGTACTTGCTCAAAAATGGGGACTAGTGACTGGTAGCTAGTAGCTAGTGGCTAGGGATTAGGAATTAGGAACAAGTGGTGATTGAAGTAGCGCAATTAGCATGCTGACCGTTCTGCAAGGAAGACCCTCGGCTGCGCTTCCGTTGACTACGGCGCGAAGCGCTATCAAAATTCTGCGGCGCTTCCTCATTTTATGCGCCGCACCACCATTTCGCATTTCTCATTTCTAATTTCTCATTCAAACGAGGCTTTCAAACGCAATCAAGGAGCGGCACGCCCCCGGGGCTAACTCTGAACCCTGAACCCTACAACTTTTATTTTCTTTCCATTTCCCTACATAAGCGGTATAATAATTTAAATATGCATACAAAACGAAATGCTTTCGTTTGACCAATAGAGGCAGGAGGAATCTGAATGAACGACAAACCGAAATACTATATCACCACGCCGATTTACTACCCCAGCGCGAAGCTGCACATCGGGCATACATACTGCACATCCATCGCTGACAGCATGGCTCGTTTCAAGCGTCTTGACGGCTATGATGTCTTTTTCCTGACCGGATCGGATGAGCACGGACAGAAGATCGAGCAGAAGGCAGAGGAAGCCGGTGTCACGCCGATCGAGTACACGGATAAGATCGTAGGCATGTTCCAGCAGCTTTGGAAGGAGCTCAACATTTCCAATGATGACTTCATCCGCACCACCCAGAAACGTCATGAAAAGGTCGTACAGATGCTTTTCCAGCGCTCCTATGATAAGGGCGATATTTACAAGGGTAAATATGAAGGCTGGTACTGCGTGCCATGCGAATCCTTCTGGCCGGAAAATAAGCTGGATGAGAATCACACCTGTCCGGACTGCGGCCGTCCGCTGCAGAGAGTCAGCGAGGAAGCGTATTTCTTCAAAATGTCCAAGTATGCAGATCGCTGGATGAAATATGTGGAAGAGAATCCGGGCTTCATTCAGCCGGAATCCCGCCGCAATGAAATGATCCAGTTCGTCAAGAGCGGGCTGGAAGACCTTTGCGTCTCCCGCACGAGCTTCTCCTGGGGCATCAAGGTACCGTTTGACCCCAAGCATGTCGTGTATGTCTGGTTTGATGCACTGGTCAACTACCTGACCGCGGCGGGCATCGTCGACGATCCGGAAAAATTCAAGAAGTTCTGGCCGGCAGACGTGCATCTGGTGGGCAAGGAGATCGTTCGTTTCCATACCATCATCTGGCCGATCATGCTGATGAGCCTTGGCATCGAGCTGCCGAAGATGGTCTACGGCCACGGCTGGCTCATCGTAGACGGAGAGAAAATGTCCAAGTCCAAGGGCAATGTCGTCGATCCGATCCCGCTTCTGCAGGAATTTGGCTCTGATGCGATCCGCTACTACCTTCTGAATGATATCCAGCTTGGGCAGGACGGCAATTTCAGCCGCGACAGACTGATCGGACGTATCAATTCCGACCTGTCGAATGATCTCGGGAATCTCCTGTACCGCTCTCTTTCCATGGTGGAAAAATACAGAAAGGGCGTCCTGACCAAGGGCGATGCTTCTTCTGATGAGACGGTGGCAGCTGCTTCGAAGGAGATCGAAGACAAAGCAGCCGAGACGCTTTCTGCATTCCGCGCAGGCATGAATGGCTGGAAGATCAATGATGCACTGAAAGCGGTATGGACCTTTGTCCGTGCGCTCAATAAATATGTCGATGTGACCATGCCATGGGCACTGGCTAAGGATGAGGCCAAGGCACCGCTTCTCGATGCTGTCCTCTATCATCTCTGTGAAGGCATGCGCTTCGTCTCTTTGATGGCAGAGCCGGTCATCCCGATCGCGTCTGAAAAGATCTGGAACCAGCTGGGACTTACCGATTTCAAGGATGCAGCCTACAAAGACCTCGTCTGGGGCGGTATTGCTGACGGCACTCATATCAATAAAGGACCGCAGCTCTTCCCGCGCATTGAGATCGAAAAGGATGAGGAAGTACCCGCACCGAAGAAGGTAGAGAAAAAACAGATGAAGAAGGAAGAGAAGAAAGAAGAAAAGAAGGAAGCGATCTCCATCGACGATTTCTTCAAGACAGACCTTCGCGTAGCAGAAATCCTGACGGCGGAAAAAGTGGAAAAATCCAAGAAGCTCATCAAGATGACCGTATCTCTGGGCGATGGAGAGACGCGCACCGTCGTGAGCGGGATCTCCGAATACTACCAGCCGGAAGAGCTCATCGGCAAGCACGTCATCTTTGTGTCGAACCTGAAGCCGGCAAAGCTCATGGGGATCGAGTCGCAGGGGATGATCCTTGCTGCATCGAAGGATGGAAGCCTCAAGGTGCCTTTCGTCGATATGCCTGCCGGCAGCCGGGTGAAATGATGGGGCTCTTCGATACCCATGCGCACCTGTACGACAAAGCCTTTGACCGTGACAGGGAAGAGGTCATCCATCACATATGCAAGACGCTGGACTACGTGGTCATCCCTTCCGAGGACCTTGTGACCAGTGAAAAAGCGGTGGCTCTCGCAGAGAGCCACCCTTCTCTATATGCAGCAGTCGGCATCCATCCGCAGGTGACAAAGGATGCGACGGAGGAGGCGCTCGCAGCCATTGCTGCGCTTGCCCGGACGCATGACAAGGTGAAAGCGGTGGGGGAGATCGGGCTGGACTATTACTATCTCTACACGGATAAGGAAACGCAGAAATACTGGTTTGCCCGACAGATCGAGCTTGCCAAAGAGCTTGACCTTCCCATCCTCATCCATGACCGGGACGCCCATGGAGATACGCTCTCTATCCTGAAAGCACATCAGGGAGGGAATCTGCGGGGGATCCTCCACTGCTTTTCAGGTAGTCTGGAGACAGCGAAGGAACTCATGAAGCTCGGCTTCTACATCTCCTTTGCGGGGCCTGTCGTTTTTCCAAAGAGCCTGAAGCTCAAGGAAGTCGCCAAGGAGATACCGATGGATCGGCTCCTCATAGAAACGGACAGTCCTTACCTTACCCCGCCGCCCTTCCGCGGGAAGCGAAACGATCCGTCCAACGTCCGCTTTGTGGCGGAAGAGATCGCCCGTCTCAAGGGTGTATCGGCGGAAGAGATCGCAGAGCAGACGAAGCGGAATGCGATGGAAGTATATGGGATAGGGAAATAAATGCTTCCGTGGTGTGGCGGCATCGCCGCATCCGGATCCAATTTTCAATCATATTTTCCTTGCATTTTCTCTTCCCATCAGCTATAATATAAAAGCTTGCTTTGATGCAGGCAACTTCTCTTCCCATGGAGAGCATGGGACATAAGTCCAAAAAGGAGGCGAATTTCGTGAAAAAGTATGAAGTTATGTTCATTGTGAATGCAGCTAATGATGAAGTCATCAAAGCTGCTGTCAAACTGGTACAGGACACCGTCACCAGAATCGGTGGTACCGTTGACAAAGTTGATGAATGGGGCAAACGTCATCTTGCCTACGAAGTCAGACACCAGAGCGAAGGCTACTACGTAGTAGTAGATTTCCAGGCTGACCCGGCAGAGATCAAAGAACTTGACCGCGTTATCAAAATTCATGAAGAAATTATCCGTCACATCATTGTAAAACAGGATGACTAAGAGGTAGCACAATGAATTCAGTTCAAGTTATGGGTAATCTGGCACGAGATCCGGTCGTCCGTGCAACAAAGACCGGCCGCGCTATGGCATCTTTTACCGTGGCAGTGAATCGTTCTTTTACAACGCCTCAGGGTGAACAGAGAGAGATCACAGACTGGATTAACGTTGTGGCTTGGGGAAATCTGGCGGAAGCTGTAGGAAATCAGCTGAAAAAAGGCAGCCGCGTTTTCGTGGAAGGCCGTTTTACTACTCGTTCCTACGATACACCAGACGGACAGAGAAGATGGGTCAGCGAAGTGACTGCGAATTTCGTGGCACTTCCGATCGGCGGATTCTCGCATTCCCAGCAGCAGCCTTCGGGCAATGCTTTCGGCGGAAATAATGGCTATACTGGCAATAATGGCTACGGCGGAAACAATGGCGGCTTCAATAACGGAGCTTCCCCATTCGGTCAGAGCCAGCCGCAGGGCCAGCCGAAGAGCAGTTTTGGTCAGTTCGGACAGGCTTCCAAGGATGAAGACATTCCGTTCTGAGATACATTGATTTTGGAGGATAAACTAGCATGATCAGAAGAGATAGAGTAAGAAGACCGAGAAGAAAGGTCTGCCAGTGCTGCGTAGATCACGTAGACACCATTGATTACAAAAACATTGCCGCACTTCGCCGTTTCGTTTCCGAAAGAGGTAAGATCCTTCCTCGCCGCGTAACTGGCACATGCGCTAAACATCAGCGTAAGATCAATCTCGCTATCAAGAGAGCAAGAGCTATCGCTCTGCTTCCTTTCAGCGCTGACTAATCAAAAGCGGAAGATCCCAAGACTTCGGTCTTGGGATTTTTTATTGGAATAGGCGCAATGGAGAAGCCACTGCGCATAAAAATCCGAAAGTGCTGCGAGTATTTGCGTGCAGGCTAAGCTCTTTCCCTCTTACTGGAAAAGCAGACTGTCAGGTTCGACGCCTTCCTAAACCCCTAAATTTGTAGCATCCCATTCTCGTCTATGTTACAATAAAGCTAAGTTTATCTCGATGGAGGTGTCCTATGAAATATAGAAGTACAAGAAGCAGTGAGACCGTGACCGCACTGGAAGCGCTGGTGAAAGGACTGGCAAGTGACGGCGGGCTCTATGTGCCATCGGAGCTGCCAGCGCCTTTTCTGGCAGCTGATGATCTGATGCATCTTTCTTATGAAGAGCTGGCGGCTTATGTGCTGTCCCATTTCTTCACCGATATCCCGAAAGAGGATATGAAGAGGCTGACGCATGATGCGTACACCGGGACATTCGAGACACCGGAGATCGTGCCGGTGAAGACGATGTCGGAGTCCTTCTCCATGGCAGAGATGTTCCATGGAAGGACCTGTGCATTCAAAGATCTTGCCCTCTCTCTCTTCCCGTACCTTCTGGTGTATGCCAAGAAGCAGCAGAAGGATGGCAAGGAGGTGCTGATCCTGACTGCGACCTCCGGAGATACCGGCAAAGCGGCGCTGGAAGGCTTCCGCGACGTGCCAGGGGTACATATCATGGTCTTCTATCCGTCTCACGGTGTCAGCCCGCTGCAGCAGGATCAGATGCAGAAGCAGCTCGGAAATAATGTGAAGGTCGTCGGCATCGAAGGCAATTTCGACGACGCGCAGAGTACGCTGAAAAAAGTCTTCGGCAGTGAGCTGCGCGAGAGATCTGCAGAGAAGGGCGTGCTTTTCTCCAGTGCGAACTCCATCAATATCGGACGCCTTTTCCCGCAGGTGGTGTACTATGTCTGGATGTGGCTCTCACTTTTGAAGCAGAACTCCATCGGGCCGAAGGAGACCTTCAATGTCGTCGTTCCGACGGGGAATTTCGGGAACATCCTGGCGGCATGGATCGCCAAACAGATCGGTACGCCGATCGGCGAGCTCATCTGCGCCTCCAATGAAAACAAGGTCCTTGCCGATTTCTTCAAGACGGGTACCTACGATATCAACCGCGATTTCCACCTGACCGAAGCTCCATCGATGGATATCCTGATTTCTTCGAATTTTGAGCGCTTCCTGTACTTCATGACCGGCTCGAAGGAAACTGTGGCTGCTGATATGCAGGCGCTGAAAGACACCGGCATTTACTCCCTCTCGAAGGAGGCCATGGAAAAGGTCACTGGCGAGATGAAGGGCGGCTGGGCATCGCCAAAGGCCATGGAAGAAGCGATGACGAATGTCTACGACAAGTATGACTACCTCATGGATCCGCATACGGCTGTCGCTTATGCAGTCTATGATGAGATGAAGAGAAAGGGAGAGATCCCGCGTCATACCCATACCGTTATCGTCTCTACGGCGCATCCCTATAAATTCCCTGGTATCGTGGCAAAGTCACTCGGTCTTACGCCGAAGGATGATCCGTATGATACCCTTCGTATGATCGCGGAAAAGACGGGCATCGCGATCCCCAGACAGCTCGGTGAGCTTGAAAGCAGAGAGAAACGATTCACAGATGTGGTCGATCGCACGGAAATGGCAGAGTCGATCGAAAGGTATGTGGACGAGATTTGTGAGAAGGACTAGTGGCTAGTGACTGGTAGCTGGGGATCAGGAGTGACTGGCGAACAGAAAGAGTGTCATCTTCGGATATCGCCCTAAGGAAACACTGATTAAATCGTTGTCTGATTTCATTCTTGGATTTTTATGCAGAGCAAGGAATCATCTGACGCGAATAGCGAGCTATTTAAGGAGGATGATGACGAAGCTATGTATAAAAATCCATATGAAATCCGACTCTGCGATTTAATCAGCGCTTCCTTAAATAAAAGGGTGTGAAGCGCCACTCCGCTTAGCCTTCCTCTGAGGGAAGGGGGATCGCTCGTGCCAAACCGACAGCCAATAACAAATAACCAAAAGAGGTCTGATGCTATGATACAAAGAAATGGGGATGAAAGAGCGGAGCGGCGTTTCCGTATCGCGCTCTTTGGGGTGCTGCTGTTCGTGCTGGTGGGCGTGCACTTCGTAGATCCGTCTTTCTATCCGACGATCTACCAGCTCTCCATGGACGGGGATCTCAAAGGTACCATTGCCTACCTCAAGACCTTCGGTGTGTATGCGGCCTTCATGAGTTTCTTCATCGATGTTGTGATCAATGTGGTCGGATTTCTTCCTTCCATCTTCATTTCGACCGCGAATGGGCTTATCTTCGGTCTCTTCTGGGGGACGATCATTTCCTGGCTGGCAGAAACGGTGGGTGTCATCATCTCCTTCTACATGATGCGTACACTCTTCCGCGGGATGGCACAGCATGTGATCGCGCAGAGCAAGATGCTGACGAAGCTCGACTCCTATGATTCCTGGCAGGCGATGGCGATCGCGCGCGCGATCCCCTATATGCCGAATGGCCTCGTTACAGCGGTGGGCGCTCTTTCGAATATGTCCTTTTACCACTACGCGCTGGGCTGTCTCATCGGGAAATTTCCCTCTGTGGCTCTCGAAGTCATTCTGGGGCATGATGTGGTGAACTTCGGAGATAATTCGCTGCGCCTGACGATCATCATCATCGCTGTCGCTATCATCTACGGCGGCATTTGGTGGTATACGAAAAAGCGTAAGCATTGATGGGAAAATCAAAATGGGCTGTGAAGAAATGAATCTTCATTTCTTCACAGCCCATTTTTACTTTGCTTTCATTTGGTTCAGGGTTCAGGTGGCGGCTTCGCCGCCTTTTTTAGAAGATGGTATTCTCGTATCGTAGCCTTCCCCTCTAGGGGAAGGCTATTAAGTTAAGCGGAAGAACGTTCTTGGCTCCCCATCGGGGGAGCTGCCCGAAGGGCTTGTGCAAGCGAACTGGATTTTTAGGAGTGAAGCGACGCGAAAATCCAGTGAGACGCCATTTCGAACGAAGTGAGATGAGGGGGCTACGTAGCGGTAT
>JABLTL010149668.1_pt1 | contig 49241 bp, 43 predicted proteins | sample 7160151 | NCBI WGS metagenome assembly JABLTL01 (sample SAMN14651223, study PRJNA627086) | human gut metagenome | isolation source: feces | host: Homo sapiens | reverse complement strand
TAACCAATTTTTGCCGACGTATCCATAAAGCCAAGCTGTTCGAATTGCGCAGGAGGGCGCCATACAAATCTTTTTTATTCCCGGTTTTGGTATGGAAAAGGTTATTGTAGGGGTTGTTGGCGTGCTGCAGTACGATGTTTTGCAGTTTCGCATGAAGTCGGAATACGGGGTGGAATATTTACGCACCGATATTCCGCACGAGCACATTCGCCGGGTGCTGAACCCCGATTTTAACGCAGAGGACTACAATTTAGCAACCGATACCCGCTGGGTGCAGGATGTTCGCGGAAAAAATTACCTTATTTTTCCGGGCGAGTGGACCATTAACTGGGCGCTGGAGCGCAACGAGAATTTGCAGCTGCAGGAATTTAACGAGATGTAACCCCCTTTAAAATAGTTTACGCCCCGGGCGGCCAAACTTAAAAATGGCTGCCCGGGGTGTTGTATATTTTTTAAAAATTTCTGCATACTAATAAAAAAAGTTGGAGTGATTTTTATGATAGAACCTGATACCGTTCGCCTGCTGCGGGAATGTAACGCCGGCATTAAAATGGGTATTCGCGCAATAGACGGGGTAACCGGTAATATTAAAAAAGATGAGCTAAAGCAGCTGGTGCAAAAAAGCCGCGCGCACCACGCAAAGTTAGAGCAGCAAACCGAGCAGCTACTGCACGCTTACGGCGACGAAGGCAAACAGCCGCACCCAATGGCCGAAAGCATGGCGCAGCTAAAAACCGAATTAGGCATGATGCTGGACCATTCGGACCAAAAAATTGCTGACCTGTTGACCACGGGGTGCGATATGGGGGTAAAATCACTAAGCCGTTATTTAAACGAATACGCCGCGGCCGACGAGCAATCTAAGGATATTGCAAAGCAGCTAATTCGCATTGAAAGCAGCCTTACAAAAGACCTACGCGATTACCTTTAAGGCGGGCTTTTAAAGCGTTAGCGGCAAAAATGCCAGCGTGTAAAAATGCGTGTAAAATAACGGTGCGTAAAATAGCGGCGTAAAAAAGCTAAAGCGGCAGCCTTTCGGCTGCCGCTTTAGCTTTTTTAATGTTTGGTTGTTCAGCGCAATCAGCTTCGACTTTGTTAAGGGCTTGCAGAGCGCAATTTTTTGACAAAGGTATTTCTGCTTCCACATGGTCTTTTTTCACCCGGTGGTTATTTTTGTCTTACACGGCCTATTAGAGCCGAACGCCCTCTACCCTAAAGCTGTTGGCGGCAAAGCGGTTCAAGCTCAGCCAACGCCTTAGCAATTTGTTGGTACTGAGCCTGCTTTTTTGGCACCCGCTTTAGCGCCGACGCGCATTTTTGCAGGGTGGCAATTTGCTTTTCAATTAGTTTTTTAGAAAGCGCGTCGCCGTTTTGCGGCAGCTTGCCCACATAGGCAAAGGCGGCGCTTTTTTCGGGTAATTTTCCGGTAAATTCGGCGTGCAGCACGGTGTAAATGCGGGTCTGCGAGTAAACGGCGGTCTCCCTTAAAATTTCAAATCCGTTTTGGTCTAAGTAACGGCGCAGCCGGTCGGTACAACTCATGGGCTGTAAAACAAGCTGGTAGCTTGGGCTTTGCAGCCAGGGCGCCGCTGCAATAATGTCGGCAATGGTCTCGCCGCCCATGCCGGTAATGGTAACGGCGCTGCACTCTTGGGGTTCTACCGCTGTTAGGCCAGGGGCTAAGCGCAGCTGAATTTTGTTTTGTAGGCCGCGTTTTGCAATATTTTGGCAGGCAACTTCCAGCGGCTTTTTGGCAATGTCGCAGGCAATAACAAAGGGGGAAATACCGTTTTGCACCAGGTAAATAGGCAAAAAGGCGTGATCAGTGCCAATATCTGCAACAACCCGCCCTTTTTGTAGCATATTAGCTGCGCAAATAAGCCGTTTATTTAGCGCAGGCACTATTTACCGGCCAAGTGCGCGTTCAGCTTCGCAACCAGCTCGTCGGCGTCGGTTCCGTGAACGGCGCAGGCGTCGGCAATGCTCTCCCCGCGGGAGGCAGGGCAGCCTAAGCAGTGCATGCCAATTTCAAAAAAATACTTTGCGGTGTCCGGGTCAAAATCTAAAACATCGCCAATAATACTTTCTTTTGTAATTTCCATTTTTGTTACTCCTTTTCAGCGGTGCCGACCGTGTGAGCCGGCCCGTTTAATTTTGCTAATCTTAAGGTTTTTGCTTAGTTTAAGGTCTTTACTTAGTCTAAGGTTTTAATAATACTTTTACCGGTCATTTCCTCCGGCTGCGGCAGCCCCATAATTTTTAAAATAGTGGGGGAAAGGTCACAAAGCCGGCCGCCCTCGCGCAGGGTGCAGCTTTGTCCAATTACAGAGAATGGTACTAAGTTGGTGGTGTGCGCCGTAAAGGGTTTGCCGTTTTCATCCAGCATACGGTCAGCGTTGCCGTGGTCGGCGGTAAGCAGCACGCAACCGCCCATTTTAACCGCGCTTTCGCAAACCCTGCCAACGCAGGCGTCAACGGTTTCTACTGCTTTTACGGCAGCCTCAAACACGCCGGTGTGGCCTACCATATCGCAGTTTGCAAAGTTTAAAATAACAACATCGTACTTGCCGCTTTCAATGGCGCTGCAAACCTTTTCACAAACGGTGGGCGCGCTCATTTCGGGCTGCAGGTCGTAGGTGGTAACCTTGGGGGAGGGCACTAAAATGCGGTCCTCATTTTCAAACTTAACCTCTACGCCGCCGTTAAAAAAGAAGGTTACATGTGCGTATTTTTCGGTTTCGGCAATCCGCAGCTGGGTCTTTCCGTTTTTGGCTAAATACTCGCCCAGTGTGTTGTGCAGCGACTGCGGTTTAAACGCCACCTCAACATTCGGCATTTCGGCATCGTACTGCGTCATGCAAACAAAGGTAACGGTAACCCCGCCGTTTCGGCGATGAAACCCGGTAAATTCGCGGTCTACCAGTGTGCGGGTAATTTCACGCGCACGGTCCGGTCTAAAGTTGTAAAAAACAACGCTGTCGCCGGTTTTAATGGTTTCGCCGCCCGCAATAACGGTTGGCAAAACAAATTCGTCAGTTAAATGCTTGCCATCGGCGTCAATCGTTTCGTACGAGGCTTTAACGGCCGCAACCGGGTCGCTTGCTTGCTCACCCTCGCCGTAGCACATGGCGGCATAGGCTTTGCTTACGCGCTCCCAACGGTTGTCACGGTCCATGGCGTAAAATCGGCCCATAACCGTTGCAATTTTACCAACGCCAATTTCGGCCATTTTTTGCTGCAGTTCGGCAATAAAATCCGCACCGGAGGCCGGGGGAACATCCCGCCCGTCTAAAAAGCAGTGCACATAAACCTTTTCCAGCCCGCTGCGCCGTGCCAGCTCTAATAAAGCGTACAGGTGAGTGTTGTGGCTGTGTACGCCGCCGCTGGAAAGCAGACCCATTAAGTGCAAAGCCGAGCCGTTTTGGCAGCAATTCTCAATAGCCTTGTTAAAGGCCGGGTTTTGGTAAAAGTCGCCGTCGCTAACCGATTTGGTAATGCGGGTAAGCTCCTGATAAACAATGCGGCCGGCACCAATGTTGGTGTGCCCAACCTCACTGTTTCCCATTTGCCCGTCCGGCAATCCAACATCCATGCCGGAGGCGCCAATTTTGGTGGTAGGGCAGGTGGTAAAAATACGGTCTAAATTAGGGGTATTGGCTGCAGCAATAGCATTTCCCTTTTTTTCGGGGTTTATGCCAAAGCCGTCCATAATGGTTAAAACAACCGGTTTTTTCAATTTCATTTCCTCCCGCTAAACGCTAAAAAATTACTTGCTTGCAGCTTTAACAATAACCGAAAAATCCTGCGCTTTTAACGAGGCACCACCAATTAAACCGCCGTCTACATTCTCTTTGCTTAAAAGCTCGTCGGCATTTTTGGCGTTCATAGAGCCGCCGTACTGTACGGTTAAGGCCTCGGCAGCTTCGGCACCGTAAAGGTCGGCAACAGTTTTACGAATAAGGGCACAAACCTCCTCGGCCTGGTCGGCGGTGGCGGTTTTGCCGGTGCCAATGGCCCAAACCGGCTCGTAAGCAATCACAATGTTTTTCAGCTGCTCGGCGGTAACGCCGTTTAAGGCAATTTTGGTTTGCATGGCAACCAGCTCGGCGGTAATGCCCTGCTCGCGCTGCTCTAACATTTCGCCAACGCAAACAATAGCCTTTAAGCCTTGCTTTAAGGCGGCTAAGGTGCGCAGGTTAACGGTAACATCAGTTTCGCCAAAGTACTGCCTGCGCTCCGAGTGGCCAATAATTACATACTCTACGCCCATCTCCTTCAGCATTACGGCCGAAACCTCGCCGGTGTAAGCGCCCGACTCTTTAAAATGGCAATTTTCGGCGCCAATAGCAATGTTAGAGCCCTTGGCAGCCTCTAAAGCGGGATACAGGTCTACAAACGGAACACAAAGTACAACCTTGCAGTCGGCTCCGGCAACCAGGGGCTTCATCTCGTTAATTAAGGCGGTGGTTCCGGTAGGGGTCATGTTCATTTTCCAGTTGCCGGCAATAATGGCGGCGCGTTTAGCTTTGTTCATTTTAAATATCCTCCAAACAGTTAGCCCGGCAGGGGTACCCTGCCAGGCATTTTTAAAAGCTTATTAATCTTTGTTGTTCAGTGCGGCAATGCCGGGCAGCTCTTTGCCCTCTAAATACTCTAAAGAGGCGCCGCCACCGGTAGAAATGTGCGACATTTTATCGGCAAAGCCTAATTTTTGAACGGCTGCGGCCGAATCGCCGCCGCCAATAATAGAAATTGCGCCGGAGTTGGCAACCGCAGTGGCAACGGCAATGGTGCCGCTGGCAAAATTATCCCATTCCGAAACGCCCATCGGGCCGTTCCAAATAACGGTGCCGGCACCTTTTAAGGCGTCTGCAAACAGCTGCTCGGTTTTCGGGCCAATATCTAAGCCCATCCAGCCGTCCGGAATTTCATCTGACGGGCAAATTTTGTTTTCGGTGTCAGGCTTGTATTCTTTACCAATGCGGTTATCTATAGGAATTAAGAATTTAACGCCTTTATCCTTGGCTTTTTGCATCATCTGGCTGGCCAACTCAATATTTTCAGCGTCCAGCAAAGAATCGCCAATTTGGTGACCCAAAGCCTTCATAAAGGTGTAGGCCATGCCGCCGCCTACAATTAAGGTATCTACCTTGTCAATTAAATTGGTAATCACGCCAATTTTGTCGGCAACCTTGGCGCCGCCTAAAATGGCAACCAATGGGCGCTTTGGGTTTTCCAGCGCTCCACCAATAAATTTAATTTCTTTTTGAATTAAATAGCCGCAAACAGCCGGAATATAATCGGCAACGCCGGTGGTGGAGGAGTGTGCGCGGTGGGCTGAGCCAAAGGCGTCGTTTACAAAAACATCGGCCAGGGCGGCAAATTTTTTAGAAAGCTCGGGGTCGTTTTTGGTTTCGCCCTTTTCAAAGCGAACATTCTCCAGCAGCAAAACCTCGCCCTCTTTTAAACCGGCAGCCAAGGTAACGGCGCTTTCGCCTACAACATCGGCAGCCATTTTAACCGGCAGACCTAAAAGCTCGCTTAAACGGGCGGCAACCGGTTTTAGAGAAAACTCGGGTACAACCTCGCCCTTCGGGCGCCCTAAGTGGGAGCAAAGAATAACCTTTGCGTGGTGGTCCAGCAAATACTGAATGGTGGGTAGGGAGGCAACAATACGCTTGTCGCTGGTAATTTGACCGTCTTTCAGCGGAACATTAAAATCGCAACGGACTAAAACCTTTTTGCCGGATACATCAATATCCTCAATTGTTTTTTTGTTTAAAGCTGCCATATTAAAAGACATCCTCTCTTATAAAATACATTGTTAAAACTTCCACAAAGCATTGTACCAAATTTTTACCGATTTTTCAATAGTATTTGCAAAAAATTAAAAAAATTGATGTTGCTTTGCTTTGGCTTATAATTGTTTTACTAAAACAGTTTTAAAATATGGTTATTGCAGCACAATAACTTTTTGTGGGCAGGCGGCAACGCAATTGCCGCAGGCGGTGCATTTTTCGGGGTCAATACGGGCTAAAAAGTGCTGCACGGTAACGGCCCCGGCGGGGCATTTTTTAGCGCAAAGACCGCAGCCAATGCAGCTAACGGCGCAGCCCTTTTTGGCAGCCGGCCCCTTTTGCGTATTGCCGCAAACAACGCGGGCGTGTTTTTTGCCGGTAGGGTGCAGGCTAAGAATCCCGCGTGGACAGACAGCCACACACCTGCCGCAGCCAACGCAATTTTCGCTTAAAACGCTAACCAGCCCGTTTTGCACCTGTAAGCCGTTAAACTCGCAGGCGGTAACGCAATCGCCAAGGCCTAAGCAGCTGTTTTGGCAAAGCTTTTGCCCGCCCAATGCCGCAGCTGCCGCGCAGGAGGCAAGGCCGGTGTAATTTGCGCGCGGCACCGCTTTTTTGTTGCAGCCGCCGCAACCGGCAAAGGCAACCTTTGGGGTGGTATCTACCGCAACGCCCAGTATTTCCGAAAGGGCTGCTGCGGTCTGCGCGCCACCCGGCGCGCAAAGCCCCGGTTCGGCGTTGCCCTGCTCTACGGCTTCGGCGTAGGCGTCACATCCCGCAAACCCGCAGGAGCCGCAATTGGCCCCCGGCAGCGCGGCGCGAATTTTTTCTAATTTTTCGTTAGATTCATTTGTTTGGCACAGCTTTGAAACCACGCAAAGCAAAATGCCGCCAAGCAGGCCAATAGAGCCAATAATCAGCCCGGCCCAAAGAATATTCGTCATAATTTACCCCCTTAAGCCATGCCGGCAAACCCAAGAAAGGAAAGTGCAACAATAGAGGCGGCAATTAGGGTAATTGGCAGCCCTTTTAAAAATTCGGGAATGTTGCATTTTTCAAGCTTGGAGCGTACCCCGGCAAACAGCAGCATGGCAAGTAAAAAGCCCAGCCCGCTGCCCAGCGCGTTAAACAGTGCCGCGGCAAAAACCTTACCGTTGCGGTAACCGCCCAGCGCGTAGGCGTAGGCCGTTAGCTTTTCGTTGGTAAAGGTTAGCAGGGTAATGGCCAGCACAGCACAGTTGGTGGTAATTAGCGGCAGGTAAATGCCCAGCGCCTTGTATAGCGGCGGCATAAATTTTTTCATTACGGTCTCCAGCAATTGCACCAGCGCCGCAATCACTAAAATAAAGGCAATGGTTTGCAAATACTCTAACCCCAGGGGGATGAGCAAAAATACATAAATGGGGTAGGTCACTGCGGTAGAAAGCAGCATTACCAAAATAACTGCCGCGCCCATTGCCACGGCAGTATTCAGTTTTTTAGAAACGCCTAAAAACGGGCAAATGCCGTAAAATTTAGAAAGCACCATGTTGTCGGTCAGCAGCCCGGCAAGCAGCACGCTTACAATAACGCTGCCAAAAGAAAGGTCTGTCATTCTCCGGCACCCCCTTTGTTTTTGCCTTTTTCAGTGGCCTCGGCGCTTTGCGATTCGGGCGCCGGCGTCGCGTTTTTGGGCTTTTTAGGTTTCTTTTCCGGCTCGGCCGGAACCTCTTTTAAAGGCTTTGCAGCCTTGGCCGTTTCGGCTTTTTCGGCAGCTTCGGCGCCTTGTGCCGCTAAGGGGCAGCCGGCGCACCCACCCTGGCAGCCGGTAGCCGTTACCGGCTTTTTGCCGGCGCGTTTGGCCAGCGCGTTAGAGACCGCCACCAAAACGCCAAATACAAAGAACCCGCCGGGGGGTAAGATCATAACCAGCATGGGGTCGATAAATTTTGCGGTAATAGGCAGACCAAAAAGACTGCCGGCGCCCAACAATTCGCGAATGGCACCCATAACGGTTAGGGTGGCGGTAAAGCCAAGGCCCATGCCAAGGCCATCTAAAATAGAGGGCAGCACCGGATTTTTAGAGGCAAACATTTCGGCCCGGGCCAAAATAATGCAGTTTACTACAATCAGCGGTAAAAAAATGCCTAAGGCCTTGTCAATTGCCGGTAAATAAGCCTTCATAAGCATTTGCACAATGGTTACAAAGCCGGCAATAATGGTAATAAAGGCCGGAATACGAACCTTATCGGGAATGATTTTGCGCAGCAGCGAAACTGCCGCGCCGGAGCAAACCAGCACAAAGGTTGCCGCCAGGCCCATGCCAATGCCGTTTATGGCCGAGGTTGTTACCGCAAGGGTAGGGCAGGTGCCCAGCACTAAGCGCAGCACGGGGTTTTCTTTTATTAAGCCCTTAGAAAAAACAGGAAACAAATTGCCGTTTTTCTTACTCATGCTGTGCGCCCCCTTTCACGGTTTTAAACAGCTCAAAGGCTGTGTTTACATTTTCGGTTACGGCGGTGGAGGTAATGGTAGCGCCGGTAACGGCGTTAATTTCATTCTCTCCGGCGCCGGATTTTACCACCGAAAGCTTGCCCGATTTATTTTTAAACTGCTGGCGAAATTCCTCCTTGCCGGCGTTTTGGCCAAGGCCGGGGGTCTCGCCCGAAACATCCGAGACCTCTATGCCGGTTACGGCCCCGTTGGGCGTTAGGCCAATAACGGTTTCTACGGTGCCGCCGTACCCGTTGTGGCTAACCGTAAAGGCGTAGCCAATAATCTCGCTGCCGTTTTTGGCAACGGTGTATTCGTACTCGGTGCCGTTCAGCGTTGTTTTTTTTGTTTCGTAGCTTTGTGCCGGCAGCACCTTGGCAATCGCCTGCTGCTGCGCCCCGGCTGCCCGCTCGCTTATTTTTTGCGCGGTAAGCAGGTTGGTTCCGCCCAGCAGCAGCGCCATAATGCCGGAAATAGCCAGTAAAATAAAAGCGGGAGCCAGCATTTTTAAGGTTTTACGCATGGGCTTTTTCCTCCCATCCAAACGGTTTTTTAGCCCCTAACCGGTTTAGGTGCGGGGTTAAAATGTTCATGAGTAAAATCGAGAAGGAAACCCCCTCCGGCATATTGCCGAACCGGCGAATGGCCATGGTAATAACGCCGCAGCCAACCCCAAAAATAATTTTGCCCAAAAGGGTGTTGGGGGTGGTGGCGTAGTCGGTTGCCATGTAAATTGCGCCCAGCATTAACCCGCCCGAGAACAGCGCGGCAACAGGGTCTTGCCCCAACAGCAATGCCATTGCGGCAGCCGTGGCAAAGTAGGCAAGCGGCGTAGCGGGGGAGATTACCCGGCGGCAAACAAGGTACAGCCCGCCCATAAGCAGGCACAAAGCCGAGGTCTCGCCAATGCAGCCGGCGTAGTTGCCCAAAAACAGGGTTTGGTTAGGCACGCTGCCGCCCACTAAGGGCGTTGCGGCCGAAACGGTGTCGGTAAACGGGTAGCAAAAGCGCGTCATGTAGCTGGGAAAGGAAACCATTAAAACAATGCGCGCCGTAAGCGCGGGGTTGGCAAAATTTTGCCCCAACCCGCCAAACATCTGCTTTACAATAACAATGGCAATTACACTGCCTAAGGCCGCCATCCAAAGCGGCAGGGTGCCGGGCAAATTCAGGCTTAAAATCAGCCCGGTTAAAACGGCGCTTAAATCTTTAACCGGCTGGGGCTTTTTTAAAATAAGGCACCACAAATATTCGGCAATTACGGCCGAAGCCACGCAAACGGCAACAATGAGCGCGGCGTGAAAACCAAACAGGTAAATTCCGCAAATGGTTGCCGGAATTAGCGCAATAATAACATTCAGCATAACGCCGGTGGTAGAATCCGGGTGGTGCAAGTGCGGGGAGGAGGAAAGGTTTAAAAGCTTCATTTTTTCGCCGCCTTTTTTAAAATATTTTTTGCCAGCCGCATAGACTGCACCAGCGGCCGATGTGCCGGGCACATATAAGCGCAGCAGCCGCACTCCATGCAGTAGTTTACATTTTGCTGTTGCAGCAGGGTTTCATCCGGCGGTATAACGGCGGCGTCTACCTTGGCGGGCGTTAGCCGCATAGGACAGACGCGAGCGCACCGACCGCAGCGAATACAGGCGGTTGGCTCGGCTGTTTGGGCCGCTTTGCCGCAAAAGGCCAAAACAGCGTTGTTTTGCTTGGTAAGCGGCTGTTCGGGGTTGGCTAACGCAATGCCCATCATGGGGCCGCCCATCAGCACCTTTTGCGCGTCCTGCGCATTGCAAAATTCCAGCACCTTGCAAACCGGGGTGCCAATTGGCACAAACAGGTTTTTGCGCTCGGCTACAGCGTTGCCGTCTACCGTAATGCGTTTTTGGGTCAGCGGCATACCAGTTTTTAAATAAATGCTTAAAATTACAATGCTGGTAACATTCATTACCAAGCAGCCAACATCGGCCGGCAGCTTGCCGGCGGGCAGCTTGCGCCCGGTGGCCGAATAAATAAGTACCTTTTCGGCCCCTTGCGGGTAACGGGCCGGCAGCTTCATAAGCTTTACGCGGTTTTCGGCGTCGGCCTTGTCGGCCGCAATTTCGTAAAGCTTTTGAATGGCGGCGGGCTTGTTGTTTTCTACCGCAATAATAACCTGCTCAATGTTCAGCAGCTTTTGAATGAGGTAAATGCCGGAAAGCAGCTCGGCGCCGTCCTCCATGCAGGTGCGGTAGTCCGAGGTAATAAAGGGCTCGCACTCGGCGCCGTTTACAATTAAAGTATCAATTTTTTTGCCGGGCGCTAATTTAATGTGGGTGGGAAAGCCCGCGCCCCCAAGGCCAACCAGCCCGCAATCTCGCGCGGCGGCGGCCAGCTGCTCGGCGGTTGTTACGGTTACCGGCTTTAGGGCCGGGTCCGGGGTTTGGTTGCCGTCGGCCAAAATTACAACGGCCTGGCACTCGCTGCCGTTTGGCAGGCTAATAAGTTTAATCTCGCTTACCGTGCCCGAAACCGAGGAATGGATCGGCGCGCTGACAAAGGCGTCACTGTCGCCAATTTTGGTGCCAACAAAAACTGGGTCGCCTTTTTTAACCAAAGGGGTGCAGGGGGCGCCAATGTGCTGTACCATGGGAATAATTACTTGCTCCGGCACCGGCAGCCGGCCCGTTTCAATTTCGGCGGCAGCCTTTAGGTGCGGCAGCCGTACCCCGCCGTGAATACGGGCGCGCGGCCTTAAAATTTCCTGTTTATTCATGCCCTCACTCCTGAAGATTTTTTAATGCGTTTTTAATATCGGCTAAAATATCATCAACATCCTCCAGCCCTACCGAAAAGCGGATCATGCCCGGGTTAATGCCGGCGGCAATTAGTTGTTCGTCGGTTAACTGGCGGTGGGTGGCGCTGGCCGGGTGCAGCACGCAGGTGCGAATGTCGGCCACATGCACCTCGTTGGTTGCAAGCTTTAACCCATCCATGAATTTTACAGCGTTTTGGCGGCCACCCTTAATGGTGAGCGAAATAACGCCGGCGCAGCCGTTTTTTAAGTATTTTTGGGCTAAGGCGTGGTATTTATCCTCCGGCAGGCCGGGGTACTCCACTGCCTCAAAATAGCCGCAGTTTTTAAAATATTCGGCAACCTTTAGGGCGTTTTCGCAGTACCGCTTCATTCTAAGCGGCAGGGTTTCTAACCCAAGGTTCAGTAAAAAAGAGGAATGTGCTGCCGGGTAGCAGCCAAAATCGCGCATTAATTGCATGCGGGCCTTTGCAATGTAGGCCGCCTTGCCAAAATCACGGGTGTAAACAACGCCGTGGTAAGATTCATCGGGCGTGCAAAATTCGGGAAACTTGCCATTTTCCCAGTTAAAATTGCCGCTGTCTACAATAACGCCGCCAACCTGCAGCGCGTGGCCGTCCATGTATTTTGAGGTGGAATGAACGACAATGTCGGCCCCAAAATCAATGGGCTTGCAAAGCGCCGGGGTGGGGAAGGTGTTGTCTACAATCAGCGGCAGACCGTGGCGGTGCGCCAGGTCGGCAATGCGCTCAATATCCAGCACGGTTAAAGCCGGGTTGGCCAGCGTTTCCCCAAAAACGGCACGGGTGTTTGGCTTGATTAACGCTTCAATTTCGCTGCTTTCGGCGTCCGGCTGAAAAAAGATGCACTCAATGCCAAAGCGCTTTAGGGTTACGGCAAACAGGTTTACGGTGCCGCCGTAAACCGTGCTGCTGCACAAAAAGCTTTCCCCCGCCGAGCAAAGGTTTAAAACGCTAAGCAGCGAGGCCGCCTGCCCCGAGGAGGTGCACATGGCGCCTACGCCGTGCTCCAGCGCCGCAATTTTTTGCTCTACGGCGTCGGTCGTGGGGTTAGAAAAGCGGGAGTACATGTGTGCGGTAGGCATGTCAAACAGATCGCCAATGTGCTCGGTAGAGTCAAAGGCGTAGGTGGTGCTTTGCACAATGGGCATTACGCTCGGCTCCCCGTTTTTTGGGGTGTAGCCGGCGTGCAGGCAGGCGGTTAAATCTTTCATTTTTGCAGCTTCCTTTCAGCGGTTTGATTTAGGCGGCAAAATTTGCTCGGCCGCCCAAAAATAAGCGTTGCGCCAGGCGCAAATATACCTTTTTATTATACCGATTTTTAAAGCGTTTGTCAAACCTTTTAGGCCGGGCGGGCAGCAGGAAAAACAATTTGGCCAAAACTTTAAACCATTGCTGTTTTTGCCTGTTGTTTTTTTATAAGGTGCCGGCCTTAAAAACGGCCTTTAAGCCCGGCAATTTTGCGGTAGGACAGCGGCTTTTCTAAAAACAACAGCGGCACGCGCCCTTACCGGTACGCTGCCGCCGTGATGGTGCATATTAATTTGTATAAAAATCTGTACAAAGCCGCTGTTTAAACGCCTTTGTAGTTTTTTAAAAGCTCTTTGGCTGCGGTGGTAACGGCCGCTGCAAGGCTTGCCGGCTGCAGCACGGTAATGCCGCTGCCAAATTGTAAGATCCAGCCGGTCAGCCCCTCGCTCAGCCGGGCCTTAGCAGTAAAAATAAAGCTTTCTTCGCTGCATTTTTGAATGTAAAGGTCCTCCCCAAAGCGGTCTAAAATTTGCTCTAACAGCTCTGCCTTACACTGTAGCTTTACGGTTGCGGGCTCACCCCCGAACATGTTAAAGGTTTTTGCGGCGTAGTCGGCAATGTCAAAGGTGGTGGTGTATTCGCTTACTTCACTAAACGGGCGCGCCGGCTCGGTTAACGGTGTAACGCCTACAATGCGGTCTAACCGCAGGTGCATTAGGTTGTTGTACTTTTGGTAATTGCAAACCAGGTAATAGTGGTCGTTTGCCCAAAGCATGGCGTAGGGGCTAACGGTTAGCTCCCGGGTTGTTTTTTGGGGGCTGGTGCCGTTTTGCAGCAGGTGTCGCTGGTACCCTAAGGTTACCTTAACCTTTTGGCGAATGGCCTGCCGCAACGCGTCAATATTATAATAAATTTGCTCGTTTGCCGTTTTGTCTTTGCTAAAAAAGCAAAACCGGGTTTTCAGCTCGTCTGCTTTAAAATTGTTTAGCAGGGCGCTAAGCTTTTGGGTCAGCTCCCGCGTTTTTTTGCGGGTAATAAAATCGGCCGAAAGCACCGCGTCGGCCAACAGGCCTACCTCGGCCGTTTCAAATAAGCGCGAAGCCAAAAAGTAGCCGGTAGGGCGGGCGTGGCTGTAAATAATGTCGTACCCCTCTTTTTCCAGCGCGGCAAGGTCGGCGTAAATGGTTTTGCGGTCGCACGCTACGCCCTGGCGCAAAAGCTCGGCGGCCAGCTGTGTGGCGTTTAAAGGGTGTTCCTCGTCGGTTTGGCGCTGTAAAATGTGTAAAAGCTTTATCACGCGGGTTCGTTGGTCCCTTTTTTTCAAGTAAGCCCCTCTTTTCCTTTTTTCTGTTGTGCCGTGGTTAAACTTCCCAGCTCCTCGGCGGTGGTAAGGGTGTTTAACACCTTTAGCAGCGTGTTGGTAGAAATGCTGCCGGGCAGCCCCAGCGCCGCTAAAACCTGTTGGCGCAGCGCCTTGCTGCCGGGGCAGCCCGCCAGGCCAAGCTGCATTAAAACGGCCGGCGTAATGGCGTTTTTACCTTGGGCCTTGGGGCTGCAAACAAACCGCTTTAAAGCAGCAGTTAAAACCTCGTCCGGCGTGCCCTCAACCCCTAAAAGCCCCTCGGCCGAGGGGGCGGTTTTTCGCCGCTCCTTGCCCTTGGTTGGCGGCACAAATACATGGTAGATCGGGCAGCCGCAAAGCAGTGTTTTTAAAAAGTTTCGAATTTGGTTGCCGGCGCTGTCGCTGTCGGTTAAAATAATGGCGCCCTTGTTTGCGGCAAGCCTTTTAATTTGCGCCTGCGTTTCTTTATTTTTAAAAATGTTAAAGCCGTTTGTTTTAATTAAAACGGCGTCGGTAATATTCGCCAGCTTAATTAGGTCGTACTTGCCCTCCACAATAATGGGCATTTCAATGTGCAGCATTAGCGGGAACCTCTGCTCAGCAGCATTAGCCGGGTTATTAGGTATTCTAACTGCGTGGTGCCGCTGCCGGTGCTAAGCTTAGATTCGGCTTTTACAATTTTGTCGCTTTCCAGCAGCTGCTGCAGTATTTTAGAAAGCGCGGTGTCGGGTAGCTTTGCCGCGTCGCGCATGGCGTTTTTTAAAACAAAGGCGCGGTTTGGCGGGTAGCCCAGCTCTTTTGCGGCGCGGTCGGCCGAAAGGCCCGCTTTGGCGGCGGCCTTGGCTTTAAAAAGGTCGGTGTAGTAGCCGGTAAGGTTGGCTAAAATTTCAATATTACTTAGGCCAGATTGCTTTAACTCCTGCAGCAGGCAAATGGCTTTATCGCCCCGGCCGGCGGCAATGTGCTTGGCTAAATCGTAAATCGAAGCGTCTACCGTTTTGGGGCAAACAGCTTGCACGGTCTGCTTGGTAATTTCTCCCGACTGCACAAAGGCGCAAAGTTTTTCTAATTCGTTCATTAAAATATTTAAATCGTTCGAGCAGGTTTCAATTAAAAAAACGGCAACCTCCGGCCGCATGGAGCAGCCGCGCCGCGCGGCCCCCTCGCACAGCATTTTGGTAAGCTGGGCGCCCGTTTTGTGGTTTAACTGGCAAACGGCGCCCCCGGTTTGCTCTACTAAAGCAATCAGCTTTTTGCAGCGGTCCGACTTTTTAGGGTTCAGCGGCGTGGCCTCAAAGCTTAGCAGCAGGGTGTTTTGCGCCGGGGCCTCGGCAATCGCCTGCTGCAGGGCCTTAAATTCTTTTATGGGGCAGCCTTCAAAATTAAAATCGGTTGCTTGCACGCACAGGCGTTCCCCGGTAAATGAAAGCTGGTTTAACGCGGCAAAAATGTCGTTCACGCCGGCCGAATCCGGCAGCTCAACCAGGTTTAAATCGCGGTTTTCGCCCACAATTTTTTGCACCAAAAGGCCGCTGTAATGCTTTACCAAATACGGGTCGTCCCCAAACAGCAGGTAAACGCTTTTGGGGCTTTCTTTTTGTAGGCTGTTTTTCAGCTCGGTTTCACTCCACATAATGTTTCCTCCATTTAACGGTTTGGGTGGCGTTGGTGTTGTACACAATGTTTTTCATTCCGGCCGAGCGGGCAAAGGTTTCAATAGCCGGTTTTTGCGCCGCCGCGCAGGATACTAAAATTTTTTCAAACTCGGCGGGGTTTAGGCTTGGCGGCAAAGCGGCGTAGCAAACTAAAATTTTGTGTTTGCCGGTGGCGTGCCGGGTAAGGGAGTACAGCGCCGAAGGGTTGGTTAAAACAATAACCGAGCAGCTTTTAAGGTTGACCACCGCGCCGGCCGAGGCTACGCAAGCGGCGTTGAGCGCCGTGCCGTATTCGTAAAATGCGGTTTGGTTGTAGGCAACCAGCTTTGCCGTGCTTTGGCGGCGCAGCTCGGTTACCTCGCTTAAAAGGGCGCCGCTTTTGGGGTAAAGCACAGCGCTTACTTTGTTGCCCTGCACTAAGGCGGTTGTGCCAATTGCAACGCTGCGGCTAAGCTCGGGCAGCAGCAAAACCGAGGCCGAGTTGCGCCCGGCTTTTAGCAGGGCGTTTTGCAGGGTGTTGCAGTTTTGGCTGCTGTCGCCCGCGCCAACCAAAACGGTTTGCCCCGGCGTTGTAATAACGGCCGAAAACCCGTACCCCAGCTTTACCGCCTGCACGGTTAGCACAGGGCGGCAATAAATTAAATAGCCGCAGCTAAGGGTGGTGCTAAGCCCCAAAAAGCCCGCAAGGGCGGCCGCCAAAAAGCGCAGCCGCTGCCTTTGCAGGTGGGTAAAAATAATTAGGCAAACAAACGCGGCCGTTACCAAAAAATAAGGCAGCAGCTGTTCTAAGGTCGTATCAAAAATAATCCCCTCCGGCTCCGCTAATCGGCGAATTACCGTTGTAATGTACTGTATGATTTTTTCGCAGCAAAAAACCAACAGCTTTTTTAGGGGGTTAAAAACGGGCGGTAAAAACAAAACGGGCACGGTAACCAGTAATAAGCAAAGGGTAATGGTGGTGGGGTAACCAATTAACAGATTGGTTATCGGCGCAATGAACGAAATGTAGCCAAACACCAATACCGCAATGGGAAAGGTAAAGTATTCGGCCGTTAAGGTTTGCGAAACTGCAAGCAGCGCGGCCCGAATGGGCTTTTTGCAGTGCCCTCGAAAAGGCAGTAAAAATACCCGCATTACATAAGGGCAGCCAAACAGCAGCCCAAAGGTAGCAAAAAACGAGAGCATTGCCGCCACATTAAGGCTTAAATAGGGGTTTAAAAAGCAGCAAACCGCCGCGGCAAAGCCTAAAGAATTCAGCGGCTCCGGCTTTAAGCGCAAAACGCGGCCCAAGGCAATAACGGCGTAGGTAAGGCCGGCCCGCATAATAGAGGGGGAAAACCCGCAGACCGCGCAAAAAGCAAAAACAATAAAAAGCTGCAACAAGCCGCAGTGCTGTTTAGAAAGGCGTAATAGCCGAAAAACAAAATCAAAGGCCTGAAAAATAATGCCTAAATGCAGGCCCGAGACTACCAGTACATGGCTTACGCCGGTTACCCGCGCGCAGGCCAAAAAACGGGCGTCTAAGGCTTGCTTATTCCCTAAAAGCAGAGCACTGGAAAAATCGGCCGCTTCTTTTGAAAAATAGCGGTAAAAGGCCTTGGTAACTGTTTGCCGAAAGCTGTAAAACACTGCGTAAAACGGGCGGTTTTGCCCCAGCTTATTTACGCTGCCCTGAACCCAGGCCGAAGCGTAAATTTTATTGGAATACAGGCTGTTTTTATTTTCGTTTAAGGTGTAGAATTTTACCGGAATTTTAATTTGGTCAAAAACCTGCAGGCTGGTTTTGGTGTTGTCTACCACCTGTATTTTAAGCTGCCGCGGAAAGTCGGTAATTTTTTGCTGCCCCGGAGCGGCGTTTAAAAGCAGTTGCTCGGCCCTTAGCGTGTAGGTAAAAATGTCGCCGTGGTCCTCGGGGTAATCTACAATGGTTCCAATAACGGTGGCGGTGCGTGTTTGCAGCTGCAAAGCGGGCCGCACATTTTTTAAAAAGTTAAAATACCCGGTAAAGCAAAACGCCGCAACCAGCAAAAGGCAAAGCCCAAACCGCAGCCCGGCCGAACGCTTTACCATTAGCAAAATAAGGGCCGCAAGGGCCAAAACGCCGCCTAAAATTAAACAAAAGCAGGGTGGTAATAGGGTCAAGGCGGCGGAACACAGCAAAATTGCCGCGCCGGAATAAAAGAAAACCCTGACCATAATAATCAACCTGCTTTAAAGAAAGTGTTAAAATTTTTGTTTGCTTTAGGGGCGGGTAGCGCCCGTTTTAGCGCAAAAGGCTTGCCGGCTGCCAAAGACAGCAAAAAACCGCTGTTTTTGGCAGCTAATTTATACCGGCCGCTGAACCTATAAGTTGAACTTATAAGCCAACCAATAAGCTGTTGAACCAATATAATATAAAGCAAAAACAAAGCGTTTTTTAGCGGGCAGCTTAAACGGTAAAAAGTATAATTAGCCCGGAGGCCAGGCAAGGTTGCGCCGTGCCAACAGGTGAAAGTGCAGGTGGCCAACGGTCTGGCCGCCGTCCTCCCCGCAATTGGTAACAACCCGAAAACCTTTTTCAAGGTTTTGCTCGGCGGCAATTTTTGCAATGGCCTCAAACACCTTGGCAACAACGGCGCTGTTTTGGCCGTTAATTTCGGCCGCGCTTGCAAGGTGCTGCTTTGGAATAACAATTACATGAAAAGGGGCTTGCGGGTCAATATCCTCAAAGGCGTAAACGGCTTCGTCCTCGTACACCTTTTTGCTGGGAATTTCGCCCGCCACTATTTTGCAAAACAAACAATCCACTCGGTGTTCATTCCTTTCTGTTCGGTTAGCTTTGCCGCTTTACGCAAGCTGCTCTACCAAATTTTTGGCAGCGGCAACTGCCTCGGCGGCCTTGTTAAGGTCTTTGCCGCCGGCCATGGCAAAATCGGGCCGGCCACCGCCGTTACCGCCGGCAATTTTGGCAACCTCGCGCACTAAATTTCCGGCGTGGCAACCGTTTTGCACGGCACTTTTGCCGCATCCGCAAACAAAGGTCAATTTTTCGCCGCTCAGGGCCGCTAAAACAATCACAGCGTTGGGCTCGGCGCTTTTTAGCTGCTCGCAAACGGTGCGGGCGGCGGCCGCGTCGGTGTTTTGCAGCACCTCGGCAATAAGGGTGCAGTTTTTCAGCTGCGTGCCCTTTTGCAGTAAAGCGTCGGTCTTGCCGGCTGCCAGCTTGCCCTCTAAGCTTTCAATTAATTTGTCCTTTTGTTTTAGCTCGGCGGCAACGGCGGCTGCCTTGGCGGCCAGCTCGTGCACATTGCCAATTTTAAGTGCTGCGGCGGTTTCGGTCAGCTGAGATTTATAATCCTCTAACAAAAGCAAAACATTTTCGCCGGTTGCGGCTTCAATGCGGCGTACGCCAGCCGCAACCGAGCTTTCGGTAACAATTTTAAATAAGCCAATTTGCGCGGTGTTTTCAACATGGGTGCCGCCGCAAAATTCAATAGAATAATCCTTGGCCGAAACCACCCGTACAACATCGCCGTATTTTTCGCCAAACAGGGCCATGGCGCCAAGCTTTTTGGCCTCCTCTATTGGCATTTCGGTGGAAAGCACCGGCACGGCGGCCAAAACGGCACGGTTTACTTCCGCTTCTACGGCGGTAAGCTCGGCCGGCGTTAGGGCGGCAAAATGGGTAAAGTCAAAACGAACGGCCTTTTCGTTCACCAGCTGGCCGGCCTGCTCTACATGGTCGCCCAACACCTTGCGCAAAGCGGCTTGCAGTAGGTGCGCCGCCGTGTGGTTGCGGCGAATGGCCATGCGGCGGGTATTATTAATTTCGGCAGTAACGGCGTCGCCCACCGTTACCATGCCGGTTTTAACGGTGCCGGCGTGTAAAAACAGGCCGTTGCCGTTTTTGGTGGTGTTTTTAACTTCAAATTCAAAATCCGGGGCGGTAATTAAGCCGGTGTCGCCAACCTGGCCGCCGCTCTCGGCGTAAAACGGGGTGGCGTCCAGCACTAAAACGGCGTCCTCCCCCGCAAGGGCGGTTTGGGCACGCTCGCCGTTTTTAACAATGGCCTGCAGTGTGGCCGCAGCGGTGCTTTGGGTGTAGCCGGTAAAGCTGGTGGCTAAAAGGCCGTCTAAAACCGAATCGTCGCCCTTCCAGGCGTTGGTATCGGCCGCTTTGCGGGCGGCGCGGGCACGCTGCTTTTGCTCATCCATTAAGCGTTTAAAGCCTTCCTCATCTACCGCAATGCCCTTTTCGGCCAAAATGTCCCGCGTTAGGTCTAACGGGAACCCGTAGGTGTCGTTCAGCTTAAAGGCGTCCTCCCCCGAAAGGGTCTTAATGCCCGAATGGATCATGCTGTTCAGCAGGTTTAAACCCTGGTCAATGGTTTTAGAGAAGCTTTCCTCCTCAAATCCCACCACCTTTTTAATTAAGGCTTTTTTGGTTTCCAGTTCGGGGTAGGCGTCGCCGCTTTCCTGCACAACGGTGTCTACCAGCTCGGTTAAAAACGGGCGCTCAATGCCAAGCAGGCGGCCGTGGCGGGCAGCCCGGCGCAGCAGCCGGCGCAGCACGTAACCGCGCCCCTCGTTCGAGGGCATTACCCCGTCGGAAATCATAAAACTGGCCGAACGAATATGGTCGGTAATGACGCGCATGGAAACATCGTTTTGCGCGTTGGTTTTGTAGGCAATGCCGCAAATTTTGGCAAGGTGTTTAATAATGTTTTGAATGGTGTCAACCTCAAAAAGGTTATCTACCCCCTGCGAAATGCAGGCCAGCCGTTCTAACCCCATGCCGGTGTCAATGTTCGGGTGGTCCAGCCGGCTGTAATGGCCTTTGCCGTCCGAGTCAAACTGGGTAAAAACAAGGTTCCAAAATTCAACATATCGGTCGCATTCGCAGCCAACGCCGCAATCCGGCTTGCCGCAGCCGTACTTTTCGCCGCGGTCGTAATGCAGCTCCGAGCAGGGGCCGCAGGGGCCGGTTCCGTGCTCCCAAAAATTGTCCTCCTTGCCCATGCGCACAATGCGGTCGGGCGAAACGCCAACCTCTTTGGTCCAAATATCAAAGGCTTCGTCGTCATCCTCGTAAATGGTAACCCAAAGCTTGTCTACCGGCATTTTTAAAACCTCGGTGCAAAACTCCCAGGCCCAAGCCGTTGCTTCGTGCTTAAAATAATCCCCAAACGAAAAATTGCCCAGCATCTCAAAAAAAGTGCCGTGGCGGGCCGTTTTGCCAACCTGCTCAATATCCGGCGTGCGAATACATTTTTGGCAGGTGGTAACCCGCTTGCGGGGTGGGGTAATTTCCCCGGTAAAATACTTTTTCATTGGCGCCATGCCCGAGTTAATTAACAGCAGGGACTTATCATGATCCGGCACCAGCGAAAAGCTGTTTAGCCGCAAATGGCCCTTGCTTTCAAAAAAGCTTAAATATTTTTCTCTTAGCGTGTTGAGAGACATCCATTCCATACTTTAAACTACACCTCAAATTAAGCGGCAAAAGCTAAGCTTTGCCTTACAATATGCAAGGTTAATTATATGCTTTTGGGCTTTATTTGTCAAGTGCTGCGGCAAAAACGGCCCACGCAAACGGTTTTGTGTTGACTTAAAACCCCGCCCGATTTATAATATAAGGTAATCAACTGCCGTGATTGGCAGAATAGCTAATTGCATTTGTGCAAAAAAGGGGATCTATTATGCTGCATTTTGAAAAGGAAGTACCGCTAAAGGGCGAGTATGAAATTATTGTTGCCGGCGGCGGCGTAGCCGGGGTAGCGGCGGCTGTTACGGCGGCCAGAGCCGGCAAGCGCGTGCTGTTAATTGAAAAAAGCGTTAAGCTGGGCGGCCTTGCTACTTTGGGGCTGGTAAACTTTTTTGTGCCAATGTGTAACGGGCGCGGCAAGCAAATTATTTTTGGTATGGCCGAGGAGCTTTTGCGCCGCAGCATTGCCTACGGGTACAACAGCCTGCCAAAGGAGTTTGAAAACGGCAAAATTGCCCCCGAAATATTAAAGCAATACGCCGAACGGGGCAAGCTGCCGCCGCGGTACATGACCCGTTTTTCGGCCGAGATTTTTGCCCTGGTTTTAACCGAGCTTTGCCAAACAGAGGGGGTTGAGCTGCTGTTTGATACCGTTGTGACCCACACGGTTGCCACGGCCGACGACGCTAAAATTTTACGCGGCTTGGTGGTGGAGAATAAATCCGGCATTGGCTATTACCGCGCCAAGGAGTTTATTGACGCCACCGGCGACGGCGACGTTATGGCCAAAATGCAGCTGCCTACCGTAACCCGCGGCAATTACCACACCTACTACGGCTTTCAGGTAACGCTGAAAAGCTGTAAGCAGGCCGTAGAGCAGCAGAATATTGACTACGCCGTAACCCCCTGCTACGGCGGCAACGCCAACCTTTACGGCGGCGCCCACCCGCAGGAGATCCCGCTTTACAACGGTACCAAGGCCGAGGAGGTTAACCGCTATTTAATTAGCAACCAGCTGCAAATGTTAGAGCGGCTAAAGGCGCAAAACCGGCTGGAGCGGGATGTTGTGACCCTGCCGGGAATGCCGCAGTTTCGCACCACGCGCCGCATAGACGGCGACTACACCCTGACCGAGCAGGACGCCTTTTGCCATTTTGAGGATTCAATTGGCGCTATTTGCGATTTTGACCGCCGGGATTATTTATTCGAAATTCCTTACCGTACCATGGTAAAATCGGGGTACGATAATATTATTACCGCCGGCCGTACCGTAGCGGGCGAGGGCTACGCTTGGGATGTGCTGCGGGTCATTCCCCCGGCGATTATTACCGGGCAGGCCGCCGGGCAGGCTGCCGCGCAAGCGTTAAACGAGCGCTGCGCCATAGCCAAGGTAAATATGCCGGCTTTGCAGGCGGCGCTGGCACAGCAGCGGGTGCAAATTCATTTTAATAATGCCGATGTGCCTGAAAAAGTAGAAAATATTCACGAGAATAACGATAATTAGTAGGTTCGTAAGCCAAAATGGCAATCATGAATAAGCCGGCTGCTTTTGGGCCTTTGCCGCGCCGCAAAAACGCAGCTGCGTGGCCGTGGCTTAGCAAAAGCGGGAGCCGGAGCGATTGCCGCTTTCGGCCAAAAGCCAACTTTATTTTTTCGGAGCGAAAGATTCATGCTAAGATGTATGCCCTTTGTAGAAGGGGACTTATTTTATAAATCGTTACCCGGCAGCGTTCGGGCGGGGCAGCCGCTGGTGCTAAAGCTTTTGCTGCCGCCGGACGGGTATGTAAAAGGCGCGGTGGCGGTTTTTAACCGTGACGGCGCCGGGGAACAGCGTTTGGAGCTGCTGCCGGACGGCTATATTGCCGAAAACGGCTTTTACACCCGCAGCTGCACCGTAACCCTGCCGGAGGGGCTTTATTTTTACCATTTTATTATGTACACCGTAGAGGGGGAGCGGCTGCTTTTAAATAGGGGCGGCGGCGTAGGGGAGTTTGACCCGCCAAACGGCACCCCTTTTCAACTAACGGTGTTTGAAAAGGATTTTGAAACGCCGGACTGGGTAAAGGGCGGCATTATTTACCAAATTTTCCCTGACCGCTTTTATAAGGCCGAAATAAAAGCCGAGATTCCTCCCGACCGTTATTTGCAAACCCGGTGGGGCGCGCAGCCGGAGTACCGGCAGCCAATGCCGCCGCAGCTAAAAACCTTGGGGAACGACTATTTTGGCGGCAACCTAAAGGGCATTACCCAAAAGCTGCCGTATTTGCAAAGCCTTGGGGTAACAATGCTTTATTTAAACCCGATTTTTGAGGCGCACTCTAACCACCGCTACAACACGGCCGATTATTTTAAAATTGACCCTATGCTGGGTACCGAGCAGGATTTTATAGCCCTTTGCCAAGAGGCAAAAAAGCGCGGGATCGCCGTTATTTTAGACGGCGTATTCTCCCACACCGGGGATGACAGCCGTTATTTTAACCGCTACAACCGCTACCCCACCGTAGGGGCCTACAACAGCCCGCAATCGCCCTATTACCCGTGGTACAAATTTAACCACTATCCCAACGATTACGCCAGCTGGTGGGGGGTAAAATCGCTGCCGGAGCTGGAGGAAAATAACCCCGATTACACCGAATTTATTACCGGCGAAAACGGCGTGCTGCGCTATTGGCTGCGCCGGGGGGCGGCCGGCTTTCGGTTAGATGTTGCCGACGAGCTGCCGGACGAATTTTTAAACCGGGTGCGCGCGGCCATAAAGGCCGAAAATCCCAACGCCTTTTTGCTGGGCGAGGTTTGGGAGGACGCCTCCAACAAAATTAGCTACGGTAAGCGCCGGCAGTTTATTCGCGGCCGGCAATTAGATAGCGTAATGAACTACCCCTTTGCCAATGCTATTGTAAACTTTTTGCGCGGCGGGCCGGCGGCCGATTTTGTTGCTGCGGTGCAAACCGTTTGCAACAACTACCCTAAACCGGTGTTAGATACTTTAATGAACCACATTGGCACGCACGACACCGCCCGCATTTTAACTGTTTTGGGCGGCGAACCGGCCAACGGCCGCGGGCGCGATTGGCAGGCGCAGCAGCAGCTAAGCCCGGCCCAGTACAGCTGTGCGGTAAACCGGCTGTGCGGGGCGGCGCTGCTGCAGTACACCTTGGTTGGCGTGCCCTCCCTTTACTACGGCGACGAAGCCGGCCTTACCGGCTACGGCGACCCGTTTTGCCGCGGCTGCTTTCCCTGGGGTAAGGCCAATGAAACCTTAACGGCCTACTACCAAAAGCTGGGCCGCGCCAGAAGGGGCTGCAAGGCCTTTGTTAAGGGCAGCTTAGAGTTTTTAACCGTGCAGCAAAAGCTGGTTGCTTACCGGCGGCAGGACGGTGAAAGCTGCGCCTTAATAGCAGTAAACCGAAACGATTACCCCGTTACGGTAGATTTTAACGCCCCGCTGCAACAGTTCCAATTAATTTTTGGCAACGCTGTGCAGGGCAGCAAAATAAAGGTAGAGCCCTTTGGGCTTTGCCTGCTAACGAAATAAGGGATTATTTTGAAAAGAAAATTTTTTACCATAGCGCTGTGCGGGGTTATTGTTTTAACCGTGCTGTTTATTTTTTCGCAGTCGCTTTTAGGGGTCTCGGCCTCGCAAAAGGAGAGCGGAAGCGTGCTGAAAGCCGTTTCTCCGGTTTTAGAGGTTTTTGTAGGCCGCGGGAATGTAACCGACCATTTGGTGCGCAAGCTTGCCCATTTTACCGAGTTTTTTGCTTTGGGTGCCGAGCTTTCAGCGCTGCTTTGGGTTCGCGGTGCCGTTGGGGCTCAGCGCTATTTCAATGGGCTTTTTGCTGGGGTGGCGGTAGCCCTTTGTGATGAGACTGTGCAGCTTTTTACCGGCCGCGGCTCGCAGGTGCAGGATGTTTGGTTAGATATTTTCGGCGCCGTTTGCGGTTTGCTTTTTGTAGCCTTGCTGCGGGCGCTGGTGACCGTTTTTAAAGCACGACGCCCAAAACGGCAAAAAACCGAGCCTTAATGTGGCTAAAATATTTTAAAGCATCAAACGAATGTGTGAAGCAAAAAAATTAAAGTGAACCCGTAGCTGTTTAAAACCGGCCGGAAATTATTAATTATTAAACCCAAAATTAAAAAGCAGCCAACAGGTTTAAAAGCAGCGTGCCTTTAAAAAGCCAAAAAAATCAATCCCAAAAATTTAAAAACCAACCCGCAGAGCTTAAAGTTTTACAGGTTGGTTTGTTTTTGTTATTTTGCTTTGGTTATAGCGGCGGCCTTTTATTTTGGCCGGTAGGGCTGTTTTAAAAATCGGCGGTACCGGTAAAAGCCAACGCCGGTTGTAACGGCTCGGTTGCCGGAAAGGTTAGCCAAAAACAGTTAAACCGTGGTGCACACGTACGAACACAGATATTAAAGGAAAATTTAAGGGCGAGTATTGTGAAAAGCTTCAGTAATCCGTTAGGATTACCTGCGTTTTTGCCGTACTCACCCGTAAATAAATTTTCTATAAAATACTGCAACCCAAAAGGGCAAAACAGCGGATTCTTTTCCCGTTGTTTTGTAAGGTGCCGGTTCATCCGTCCGGCGTTACATATCCGCCACCATGGTGCGGTCAATGGTGTCTACCGTGTAATCCTGCGGATTTGTAATGCGGTAGGGGGCGTTTAGGCGAATATCGGCGCTGGAGGCTCCAATTAAAATGTTGTAAACACCGGATTCAACATGCCAGCGGTGCAGGCAGGTATTGTAGTAGGCAAAGCTGCGAAAATCCAATGTAAATTCAACCGTTTGGCTCTCCCCGGGCTGCAGGGCAATTTTAGCAAAATCTTTTAGCTCCTTTTGCGGTTTAGAAATTACCGAGGTTTCATCGGCAACATAAAGCTGAACCGTTTCCTTACCCGCAACGCTGCCGGTGTTGGCAACCTCAAAGCGCACGGTAAGCGTGCTGTTGGGGTTGTTGGTTTCGGCCTGGCTTAGGGTTAAATTGCGGTAGGCAAAGCTGGTGTAGGAAAGCCCGTGACCAAAGGGGTACCAAACCTGCTCGGGGTGCCGGTCAAAATAACGGTAGCCAACCTGCCACTGCTCGGGGTAGGTTACCTTTAAGCCGTCGCCGGGGTAGTCCAGCAGCGGGTTTAGGTTGTAGCTAAAGGTTTCGGCCAGCTTGCCCGAGGGGTTTACCCTGCCAAACAGCACATCGGCAATCGCGCTGCCGCCGGCTTCGCCGCAGATCCACATTTGCACAATGGCTTTTACCTTGTTTTTCCAGCGGCCGGGAATAACGGCCGAGCCGCTTTGCAGCACCACCACAACATTTTCGCAGTGGCTGCAAATGCTTTCAATACAGGTGTTCATGTAGTTTTCTAACTGATTACTGTTTTTGTCCAGCCCTTCGGTCTCAAAATGAATCAGGCTCCCAACAAACACAATGGCTAAATCGCACTTTTTGGCAGCGGCGCCGGCGTCCCCGCGAATACCGTCGCGGTTGGGCATTTCGTGGTTGTTAAACAGCTCAAAATATTCCACCTGCGTTTGGTTGCCAATCATGCTTTTCATGCATTGCAGCGGGCTGTCTATCATCTGCTTTTCGGTGTGCACGGTAGAACTGCCGCCGCCCATGTAGGTGGGGTTTTCGGCCAAGCCGCCCATTACGCCAATGTGCCGGTATTTTTTAGGAACAATTGGTAAAATGTTGTCCTCATTTTTCAGCAGGGTAATGGCTTCGTCGGCAATTTCTTTGGCCACGGCGTGCTGCTTTTGGCGGTTGTAGGGGGTGGCGTCGCGCTCGGCGGCCTTTGTGGCGCTTAAAAATTCTAAAAGCTCGCCTAAAGCGGCGTCAATTTCCTGCTCGGTAATTACGCCGCTTTCCACGGCCTTTTTTAGCTGCGACTCAATATTCTTGTTTTTCGGCATTTGCAGGTTCATGCCGTTTTTTAACGCCAGGGCAATGTTATGTACCGAACCCCAATCCGAGATCACCACGCCGTCAAAGCCCCATTCGTCCCGCAAAATGTCTTTCAGCAGCCATTTGTTTTCCGAGCAGTAAATGGCGTTTAGCTTGTTGTAGGCGTTCATTACGCTGGTAGGCTTGCCCTTTTTAACGGCAATTTCAAACCCGCGCAGGTAAATTTCGCGCAGGGTGCGTTCGTCAACCTCCGAGCTGCCGGTGCCGCGGTCAACCTCTTGGTTGTTGGCGGCAAAGTGCTTTAGGCTGGTGCCAACGCCGCAGCTTTGCACTCCTTTAATGTAAGCGGCGCCAAGCTCGCCGGCCAGCACCGGGTCCTCAGAAAAGTATTCAAAATTCCGGCCGCAAAGCGGGTGGCGCTTAATGTTAATGCCGGGGCCTAATAAAACATCTACGCCTTCGGCAATACAGTCGCGCCCAAGGCCCTGACCCATTTTAAAAAGCAGCTCCCGGTTCCAGGTTGCCGAGGCGGCCGAGGCGGTTGGAAAGCAAACGCAGCCGCCCGGAATACTGCAGGGCTTGCCGCTGCTGGTGCGCACCCCGTGGGGGCCGTCGGCCATTTCAATAGCCGGCACCCCCAGCCGCGGCAGCGCGGCGGTAACCAACATGTTTGCCCCGGTAACAAGCATAGCCTTTTCGGCAAAGGACATTTGGCTAAGCTTTTGTTGCGTTTCAAACTTCATACCCTATTCCCCTTAGCTTTTAAAAATTACAATGTTAGTATACTATACCTAACGGGGAATTGCAAGAAAAGCCGGGCAGTTGCCGCCAAAAGGTAACTATTTTGCACCTTTTAGCAATATTTTACGCTACTTAATTCTGGTGCGCACAAACAGCTTGGCAAAGTCCTTTGCGTTAAAGGGGAACACCGGGTAGCAGTACTTTTTGCCCAGCATTGTTTGTGAAAGCAGCATAACCAAAATAAAAAACGCCGTACCGCCCAAAAGGCCCCAAAAACGCCACAGCTGCACCGCCACCAGCAGCACAATGCGCATGAATTTTTGCGCATAGCCCATTTCAAAGCTTGGCTGACAAAACGAGGCGATTGCTACAAACGACATATATAAAATACAATCGGTCGCAAACCACCCGCACTGAATGGCAAAATCCGAAAGCAGCAGGCCGCCAATAATGCTCAGCGAGCTGGAAAGGTTATCCGGCGTGTTGAGCGAGGCCAGCCGCAGTCCATCTATTACCACCTCTAAAATCAGCAGCTGGGCCAAAATCGGCAGCATGCCGTCTTTAGATTCGGGCAGCATGAATTTTAAAAAGTCGGGTACATGGTCCGGCATTTGCACAAAAAGCAAAAAAATGGGGGTTAAATAAACTGTAAGCAACGAAATAATAAGCCGCACGATGCGAATGTAGGAGGAGGTAACGGGTGGAAAATAGTAGTCGTTCGCTTCTTTCGAAAAATCAGCAAAGCTGGTGGGTAAAATCATTACCGCCGGCGAGTTGTCCATAACCAGCAAAATTTTGCCCTCAATGGCGCAGGCGCTGGCGTAATCCGGCCGTTCGCTGAATTTTACCTTAGGAAAGGGGTTGAACACCGAGGTGGGAATCAGCAGTTCCGAAAGGGCCTGCTGCGTCATAGAAATACCCTCTAACTTTACGGCGTCCAGCCGCTGCCGCAGCGTTTTTAACAGCTTTTGGTTTACCTTGCCGTCAATGTAACAAATGGCAACATCAACCTTGGATCCGGTGCCGACCCGGTGGTATTCCATGCGCAGGCGGCTGTCACGAATACGACGGCGGATCATGGCGGTGTTAAAAATCAGCGTTTCTACAAAACCGTCCCGCGCACCGCGCAGCGAGCGGTCTTTTTCGGGTTCGGTAATGGAGCGGGCGGGGTATTGCCGGGTATCTATCAGCATGACACCCTCAATGCCGTCCAGCAGCAGCGCGCACGGGCCGGAAAGCACCTCGGTCACTACTTTTTCGGGGTCGTATGCCGCTTCTGCCTCTACATACGGAATAAACCGCTTGGAAAAGTCGTCCATGTTTTCCACGCCGCTAAGCTCGTCGCTTTTAATCTTAAAAAAGAACTCCATCATTTTTTCAAAAACTTCGTCTTTTATAAAACCGTCAATAAAATATAGTACGGCGCGGCGGCCGCCAATAATTAAGTTGCGCTTTACTAAGTCAAAGCTCTTTTCCGGCTGCAGCGCGTCGTCTAACTGCGTAATAACCTTTTCAAAATCCATGTTGCTCGGGCTCCTTTTTCTTTTTGTGGCAATGTGGGTTGCCGGTACAAAATGTAGTATGGCCCTTTGCGGCTGCACTCATTCAAAAAAAGGCTTTTTTTCCTTTGCTTTTACAAAAATATAACCAAAAAAGGCGTTTTCAGGGCATTTTTGTGTTGTTCTTTGCCCGGTTTAGGTTTTAAAAACAGCACAATTTATTGTGTAACGCTTTAAAAAATATAACAAGATGTTGTGAAATTACTCTTGACAACCACTATTAGAACTGCTATAATAGACAAGCGACGAAAGTTTTGCGCCGGTTTAGTACACTTTAAAACCTAATTTTGGGAACGAAGGGGATTTTTTATCATGAACATTATTAAAAGAAGCGGGGCAGAGGTTGTTTTTGACCCGAAAAAAATTGAAATAGCCGTTGCCAAAGCCAACGAAAGCGTTGTGCCAAGCGCCCGTATGACACCGGTGCAAATTAAACGCATTGCCGAGGATGTTGAAAGCGCTGCTTTAAACATTAACCGCTCGCTAAGCGTAGAAGAAATTCAAGATATGGTAGAAGATCAAATCATGAACCAACGGGCCTTTGATGTTGCCCGCCGCTACATAACCTACCGTTATACCCGCGCTTTGGTTCGTAAATCCAACACCACCGATGATCAAATTTTAAGCTTAATTGAGTGTAACAATGAGGAAGTTAAGCAGGAAAACTCTAACAAAAACCCCACGGTAAACAGCGTTCAGCGCGACTATATGGCCGGCGAGGTCAGCAAAGATATTACCAAGCGCTTGCTTCTTCCAAATGACATTGTAGAAGCGCATGAGCAGGGCCTCATCCATTTCCATGATGCGGATTATTTTGCCCAGCACATGCACAATTGCGATTTAGTTAATTTAGAGGATATGCTGCAAAACGGCACGGTAATTTCCGGCACTTTAATTGAAAAACCGCACAGCTTTTCAACCGCCTGCAACATTGCAACGCAAATTATTGCGCAGGTGGCCTCCTGTCAGTACGGCGGGCAAAGCATTAGCTTAACGCACCTGGCCCCTTTTGTAGATATTAGCCGCCAAAAAATTCGCCGCACTGTAGTCGAGGAGCTGCGCGAGGTTGACGAAAACGCCACCGAGGAAATGATTGACCGCATTACCGAGCGCCGCCTGCGCGAAGAGGTTAAAAGTGGCGTTCAAATGATACAATATCAGGTTGTAACCTTAATGACGACCAACGGCCAGGCCCCGTTTGTAACGGTGTTTATGTATTTAAACGAGGCAAAAAATGAGCAGGAGCGCGCCGATTTGGCTTTGATTATTGAAGAAACGCTGAAGCAGCGCTACCGGGGCGTTAAAAACGAAAAAGGCGTTTGGATCACCCCGGCCTTTCCAAAACTGATTTATGTTTTAGAGGAGGATAATATTACCGAAGGTACCCCTTACTATTATCTCACCAAGTTGGCGGCCAAATGCACCGCTAAGCGCATGGTGCCCGATTATATCTCCGAAAAAATTATGCTGCAAAACAAGGTAGATAAAAACGGCGAAGGACACTGCTACACCTGCATGGGCTGCCGTAGCTTTTTAACTCCTTACGTAGATGAAAACGGTAAGCCAAAGTATTACGGCCGCTTTAACCAGGGTGTTGTTACGGTTAATTTGGTAGATATTGGCCTTTCGGCTAACGGGAACTTAGACCGTTTTTGGCAGATTTTTGACGAGCGCATGGAACTGTGCCACCGGGCTTTGCAATGCCGCCACGAACGCTTGACCGGAACGGTTTCGGACGCGGCGCCCATTCTTTGGCAGCACGGCGCGCTGGCCCGGCTGAAAAAGGGCGAAACTATTGATGAATTATTGCATGGTGGGTATTCTACTATTTCCTTAGGCTACGCCGGGCTGTGGGAGTGCGTTTACAGCCTGAACGGCAAAAAGCTGACCGACCCGGAGGGGGAGGCTTTAGGCCTGGCCATTATGCAAAAGCTAAACGAGTACACCGCGAAATGGAAAGCAGCGGAAAACATTGATTATTCGCTGTACGGCACCCCGCTGGAAAGTACCACCTACAAGTTTGCCAAGTGCCTGCAAAAGCGGTTTGGCATTGTAAAAGGGGTAACCGATAAAAACTACATTACCAACAGCTACCATGTGCATGTAACCGAAAAGATCGACGCCTTTGAAAAGCTGGAGCTGGAAGCCAAATTCCAGGCGCTTTCGCCGGGCGGAGCCATTTCTTATGTAGAAGTGCCGAATATGCAAAACAACATTGACGCAGTACTTTCGGTAATGCAGTTTATTTACAACCACATTATGTACGCCGAGCTGAACACCAAAAGCGATTATTGCCAGGTTTGCGGGTTTGACGGCGAAATAGAAATTAAAGAAAACGCCGACGGCAAGCTGATTTGGACCTGCCCGAACTGCGGCAACACCGATGAAAGCAAGTTGAACGTTGCCCGCCGCACCTGCGGCTACATTGGCACCCAGTTTTGGAACCAGGGCCGCACGCAGGAAATTAAAGAACGGGTGCTGCACCTGTAAGGCTTTGCCGCGGCCCGGTAAAATTAAATTTTTTAAGGCCGGGTAATGGCGGCTCCATTACCCGGCCTTTTTTTAAAGGGCGCTTTTTAATGAATGTTGCTGTAATTAAAAAAAACGATATTGCCAACGGGCCGGGCGTAAGGGTCTCGCTGTTTGTTAGCGGCTGCCGGCACCGTTGCAAAAATTGCTTTAACCGCGAGGCGTGGGATTTTAACTTTGGCACCCCCTATACCGCGCAAACCCAGCAGGAAATTTTAACTGCGTTAAGCCCCGGGTATATTACCGGCCTTTCCCTTTTAGGGGGCGAGCCGTTTGAGCCGGAAAATCAGCCCGCCCTTTTAAAGCTGGCGCAGTGCTGTAAAGCCGCTTTTCCTAAAAAAAACATTTGGTGCTACACGGGGTTTGATTTTGAAAAAGACCTGCTGCCCGGCAAAGTGGGGGACCCGGCCGTTTGCCGCGCGCTTTTAGAGCAGTTGGATGTTTTGGTAGACGGCAAATTTGTAGAGGAGCAAAAAAACGCTTCGCTGCTGTTTCGCGGCTCGGCCAACCAACGCATTTTAGATGTTCAAAAAAGCTTAATAAGCGGCACTGCCGTTTGGCTGCCCGGCTGTTGGGAGCGAAAAATGGGCAGCGGAAATATTGAGGATTAATTTGCCCAAATATTTGGGATTCATTTACCTAAGATAAGGAGATTATGATGCAAACACTGCCAACTGTACGCGTAAAAAAATTAAACAGCAAGGCCATTTTGCCGCAGTACGGCTCGCTTTGCGCCGCCGGGGCCGATTTGTATGCCTGCACCGGCGGGCAGCCCATTACCGTGCCGGCGGGGGAAACGGTTTTTGTTAAAACCGGCCTTGCGTTAGAAATTCCCGCCGGGTACGCCGGGCTTATTTACGCCCGCAGCGGCACCGCCTGCAAACGCGGTCTGGCCCCGGCTAATAAGGTAGGGGTAATTGATAGCGATTACCGCGGCGAAATCATGGTGGCGCTGCACAACCACTCTAAAATCCCGCAGCAAATTGAGGACGCCGAGCGCATAGCCCAGCTGGTAATAACCCCGTATTTAACCGTGCAGTTTGTGCAGGCCGAGGAGCTGGAAAGCACCGAGCGCGGTGCCGGCGGTTTTGGCTCTACCGGCAAAAAATAAAGCCGTTTTAGTCCATTTTAACTTTACCGTTTTAGGCCTTTTAACGCTTAAAAAATTTTAACCCCCAAAGATCATTTCATCTTTTGGGGTTTTTAAAAAATTAAAACAAAGGTTAAGCGCCGCCCTTTCGTAAAAAAGCTTACGGGCGTGCGGTTTTGCTTTTTTATTCGTGCGGATTTGCAACTGTTCTCTGTAGGCTAACGCTTACAGAAAAAGCGTTACGCCTTTCCGCCTAAAGGAAAGGTAGCGGCACTTGAAGCTTGCGGCCACTGTAAGGCGCGACATTTTAAGCTAAAATGCTTTTTAAGGCGTTTTGGGCTAAATGGTTTAGGTTCCAAAAATATTTTTCACCTTGGTTTAGGGCGGTAAATTCCCGCTCGGCTACCGCTGCAGTTTGGCTTAAAATTTGCTGCAAAATTGGCACGGCGGCTTTGCTTTTTAGCTGCCCCAGCAAAAAAACGGCGGCTGACCGGTTGCTTTTGTCGGCCCCGGCGGGCAGCGGGTCTTCAACGCTTTGGGCTAAGGTTAGCAGGTTTGTTTCGGCCTCGGTAAAGCCCCAGGCGCCGGCCGCTAAGGCGGCGTGCAGCTGCAGGGCGTTGCTTGAGCTTTTCAGCCAGGGTAAAACCGCTGCCTTTTCTACGCTTAACCGGCCGCAAATTTTGTAAAAAACAGCAACACCGTAGTGCTCGCTTTGCAAAAGCCTTGCCAACTGGGCCTTTGTTTTCGGCGGCAAAACGGGGGCGCGATCCATACCGTTTTGCGTGCTGCAAAGCCCTGTGTATTCGGGCTGCTTTAAGCAGCCGCTGCTTTGCAGCAGCTTTTTTAGAGCTTGGTAATTTACCAAAGCGGGGGTGCAGTTTTGTAACACGGCCAGGGCGGCTAACGCGCCGGCAGCCTCGCCGCTTTTTTCGATATCCTTTTTCATGCGTACGCAGCCGGCTAAAATTTCATCCAGCGCCATACCCTTACCGGCAACAATTAAGCCCTCTACCCCTTGCGGCAGCAAAGCCTCAAGCGGTATGCCAACAAAAATTCCGGTACTGTGCAGCTGGCAAACCATGCGCCAAAGCTGCAGGCCGGGGTCGGCCTTAGCAATGTCCTCCTGTACGCTGTCGATCACCGAAAAGGCGTAAAAAACCGGTTTTTGGGGCTGCTCGCCTTGAATTAGGCCCTGCAGGGTAACGGTTTGCCGGCCCCTTATGCGGTAAGATTCCCGCTCGCCCAGTACAGTGCCCTCTAAAACCGGGCGTTCGGCCTCGCTGTAAACAGGCTGCAGGCAAGGCCCCTCGCTGCCGGCACGCAGCAAAAGGTTAGATTTTTCTAAAACACTTTTGCCGGCGTAACCGCGGTATAGCCCCCAAGAGCAGCGGGTTACGCCGTTACGGGCAACAATGGTGGTTTTAGAGCAAAGGGGGCACTGGCCGTCGCTTTGGCGGCCCAGCTGGGTTTTAACCCCGCAAAGCCTTGCAACGGCTGCACCGCCGGTAGCATCTACCAAAGCGTTTGCCGCAATGTTAAACAGTCCGTTTTCCCCCAATGCCTGTACGCCGGCAACCCGGCCTTCTTGCAGGTAAACGCCGGTAATCACCGTTTCAAATAGCAGCCTGCAGCCGGCCTCCTCGGCATTTTTAAACAAAACAGCGCTTTTGGCCGCGCCGTTTATGTAGCGGCTGCCACGCTCGTCGATCAAATCGCTGCAGGGAGTAAATAGATTGTGCCCAAGCTGTTGGGTTTGGGTAACATTTTTTTCAAACCGGCCGCCGGGGGAGCCAAAAAAGTAATCCCACACGCAGCCAAGCGTGCCAAGGCCACCCATGCAGCTTTGGGCCTCTACCCCCAAAACCTGTACGCCCTGCTCGGCCGCGGTAATGGCAGCCAGCGACCCGGCCGTGCCAAGGCCGGCAACCAGTACTTGGGTTTGTAGGGTAAAGGCGGGTGTTTCTACCGCCAAACGCTGCGGTTTGCCGTTTTTTAGTGTGCAAAATTCCACAAAAATCCCTCCGTTGCAGCTGTTAAAAAGTTTTCGTAACCGGCCGAGGGCACTAAGGCAGTGCCGTTTTCCTCCTGGCAATAGGGGGCTAAAAGCCGCTCCTCCAGCCGGGTTGCAAAGGCGGCAACTTTAAGGCCGGGCGCCAAATTTTGGTGTTGGGCCCAATGTGTTGTTAACTGCTCGGCCGCTAAGGGCAAAGGCAGCGGCTTTTCAAGCGGCAACCGCAAAAGGTATTCGTCACTAAATCGCCCGTGCAGCACCTGTAAAGGGCCAAGGGTTTTGGGCGGGGCGGTAAATTCGCCGATTTTGCCGGCCAGCATGGCGCAAAAGGCATATTGACGCTGTACAGTTTGGGGCAGCGCCTTGGTTCTGGTATCTAAAATGCGGTCGCAGCTTAGGGCGAAAAAGCCGTCTGGCCCAAAAACAGTTAAAACAAAGCGGCCGTTTTGCTTTTTGGTTTCGGCTAATCGGCTCTGCAAATAAACCGCAGCCTTGCTTTGCAGCAGCCGGCGGCTAAACAGGCCCGAAACGGCGGGAATACAAATCTCTCCGGCGCTGTTTACCAGGTTGCGTTGCTGTAGCTCAGCAAACAGCTCGGCACCAAAGCCCGTTTGGGGCGGCTGCGTTAGGGGGTCGGCTCGTAAGGCGCCGCAAAACTCCCCGCAAACATTTAAGCTTTCCTCGACTACTGCGGTTGTTTCGGGGTGGCTGCAGGCGTAAGCGCAGCCAAAGGCTGTAGCCCCCAATACCACCGTAGAATAATGCAAAATTTGGTCCATGTTCATCCCCCGTTTAGGTTGGTTCAACAAGGCGTTACAGTTACCTTATAAAACTGTTTTTTAGTATACGGTACAAAACCCGGCTCGTCAATGGTCAAAACGGGCCGGGTTTAAATAAATTAATTAAAATTTAGCTAATAAGCAATATTTTAAAACTGTGGTACTTTTAAAACGGTAAATTAAGGATTGATCGGCAGACTTAAGGCCGGCCGGTAGGTATAAAGGCCGAGCGGCAGGTTTCCCCACTTGGTTAAAATATTTTGCGCTTTTTTAAGGCAATTAGCAGCAGGGTTCCTAAAACGCCGGCGCTTAAAATCTCGCCCGCGCCAACCGTTGCGGCAAAGTAAAGCAGAGAGCCTTCGGCCCCGTAGGTGTACCGCAATACTAGGGGCACAATTGCCGCATTGCTCAGCACCGGAAAAACAGGGGCCAAATACGGCTTATGAAGTAGCTTTCCGGCAAAGTAGCGGGTGCCAAGCGCCCCTAAAAGCGTGGCAAAAGAGCCAAAAATAACATCCCACAACGCGCAGCCGGTAAGTAGGTTGGAAAGCAGGCACCCAACCGTTAGCCCAGGTATGGCGGACGGGGTCAGCACCGGCAGCACGGTAAGCATTTCCGAAAATCGAACCTGTATTACTCCGTTGGCCAGCCCAAATAAATTGGTAAGGTAGGTTAAAACGGTGTATAAAGCCGCTATAATGGCGGCGGTGGTAAGCTGTTTGGTTTTGTTCATGTAAAGCACCTCCGAAAACTACACCATTGTACCACATTTTAGGTAAAAATAAAATAGCTTTTAAAAATTTTAATAAAGGTGCATATAGCGGCTTGCAGCCAAATTTAAGACTTGTAAATAACGCTTTTATACCAACTGCACAATGGGTGCAAAACAGCCTGTAATAGTATGTGGCCCACAGAAAGTTTTAGCTTTGAATAACAAGAACTTTCGGTGCCGTTTAAAACTGTTAAAAAGCCTTTACACGCACCAATGCTTCGGCATATGTAAAGGCTTTAAAGGGTTCATTATAACGGGTTAAAACTGGGCGTAAGCAACAACGGCACCGGCCGGCAGCTCATCACATAAGCCATTATTTTGCAGGGCAATTTCGGTGTCGGCCCGTAGTGGTTCTACCGGGTCGGTAGGCACTACGGTAGCGGGGTCGTACAGGTAGCGTTTAAGCTTGCCGCAAAGAGGGGCCTCAAAGGTCAGGTTAATTTTTTTGGCGGTTTTGTTGTCATTTACCGCAAAAATAACAATTTTGCCGTCAGGCCGTTGTACCATGGCGCTGCAAATGCCGTCCTCATATCCGCCGGGGTAAACTTTGGTGCCAATTTCGCCGCCCGCAAGCCCCATAATACGTTGGGCGTAATAGGCCGGGTAAGGTACCCGGCTGTGTAACAGATCGGGCATAACACCGAATTTTTGTACGCCGTCAAAAAAACGGGAACCGCCGGTACCACGATTATTAGGCCATTGTTGGTCAAACAACGTCCACTGAAAAGAGGATTGCAACCCGCAGTTTAAAAAGGCGATTTTGGCAATAGAAAGGTTGGTACCGTGCAGCGGGTACTCGTATTCCACCAATTCCTTGCAACCGGTTCTAAAGCCGGCGGTGTTGTATTCATCAAACCAAAGCTCGGCATTTTTGGGCAGGTAGCTCAAATATTTTTTAACCCAGTTTACCCACTGAAAGTATTGCGGGCCATTAACAATGTGCATTCTGCCCCACAGGTGCCAGTTTGTGCTAAGAGAAAGCTCAGTTTCAGCTAACAACTCCTGGTTTTTGCCCTGCTCTTTTAAAGAAAAGTCGCAAACCTCCAGTTCAAAGCCGGCTGGTTTAATGTGGGCATATAAAACCAAAAAGGCGTCCTTTACATCATTCTTTGTGGTAAAGCTAAAGCTAAACGGCTGTAGTTCGTTGGTCATAGCGGCCGGGTCCAGCAGTGTGGTACTTTGGCTAAAAAGCCGTTCGGCGCGCTCTACGCCGTTTACAACGCTGTAAACGGCGTAGCGGTTGTTCACCTTTTTTAAAATACCAAACAGGGCGTAGCCGCAAACGGTTTTTTGGTCTACCCCCGTTAATCTGGCCCGGCAGGAAAGGGTGTAGGAGGTGTTGGGCTTTAGGGCAACATCTTGCGCAATGTAGTTTCCGCAGGCACCAATTGCAAAGCGCTCACTGCCTAGGGGCAGGTTTTGGTTATTTTCAAAGCTGTACAAATAATTGTGAGCCGAGTAAATATCCAGCAGGTCCGGATCTTTTTTAAAAACCCAGTCTAACATTTTCGGATCCTCAGTAGAGCCCTCGTTCGGTCCAATTAATTTTACCAAATGCCGCCGCCCGTCGGCCGCTAAGCGGTTTGCCACCGCACGGCTGGCCTGGTACCAACATTCGTAAGCGTTAGGGGCCTCGGCGGGGCAGTTTTTGCCGTTTTGCGGCTCGGTAAACAGTACTAAGTATTTTACATTTTTAAACCCGCGCACCTCCACCAGCTGGTGTACGCTCTCGCTTACCCAGGCTGCGTAGTTTTCAACCGATTTTTTCCAATCGCCCGGTACGGTAAAAGGGCTTTGCCCGGTCCAGGAGTTTGAAAGAATATCTCCCGGGGAGCACCAGCCGGCGTTTAGCGCAACTTCAATGCCGCGCTTTTGCAGCCGTTCCACCCAGCGGCAAAAGGCGTTAAAATCATTGCTGTTTTCCCAGTCCCAGCGCTTGTTTTTATCATCCCAGGCGTACCACTTGTAAAAGGTGCGTGCAACCTTTAAGCCAAGCTCAGCGGCACGGTCGGCCTCCAATTCGCAAAGCTCCTCGTTGTAAATTCGGCCAAATTGGTCGTTTAACCCGGCGTACCCGTGGTAAACGGCGTTAAAGCCCAAAAAATTTGGTTGAACACAGTGTTCATTTTGAATAAGCATCATGTAACCCCCGTAGCGTTATTTTGGCTTTATTATAACAACCCAAGGAAAAAAAGTACATGCATAAATAAACAAAAACATATATTATTCAACGGTTTTTAAGATTGGTTGATTTTTATAATTGACATTTTAAAGCAAATAATGTATTCTTTGTTTGGTGAGCAGCATGAAAAAAACAACGATTTACAATTTGTCACAGCTGGAATTTTTTTCCCGGCATTTAATTTGCATGCAAAAGGGGCATGTGGCTGAATTTAGTGGTACCGGTGTTGGGTTTTTAGGGCGGGCGGTGCGGCGGGCGCGGCAAACGCAGCGGGTTCCGGCCGGCAGCCCGGCCGAGCACGGGCAAACAGAAAACGGACAATACTGCGTTAAAAACAAAAAGCGCTTTACGAATTTGCTGCTTTTAGTAAAACAGCAAAGCGTTGTTTACAGTTTTGGGCAGCAAACGCTTGCCGTTCCGGCCGGGGGGCTTGCCTTTGTGCCAAAAGGGGCAAGCTACAATTGTACCGAACCGCAAGGTACCGGTTATCTGTTTGCCGAGTTTGATCTGTTTTGCGAAAACGGGGAGGAACTACAGCTTGGTACCTTTCCGGTGCTGCTCTTTAAGCAATGCCCCGAAAACATAACTCAAGCACTGAACGAGCTGTACACTGCCTTTGCGGGCGAAGAATTTAAAACCAATATGTACTGTAACATACTGCTGTACCGCATTTTGCTTTATATTTCCGGCGAAACGGGCGCGGTAAAAGCCAACCGGGCCGAGCAGGCTGTTAACCTTTGCCGCGCCTATTTAAAGCGGCACTGCTGCGAGTCGGTAAGCACGGCACAGCTTTGCAAGGTGAGCGGGCTTTGCCCTACTCAGCTACGCCTTTATTTTAAAAAAATTACCGGACGCACCCCGGTAGACTACAAAAATTTTGAATGTATTAAAAAAGCCCAACAACAGCTGCTGCAAACTAACCTTACGGTTAGCCGTATTGCAGAGCTTTTGGGGTTTGAAAATGCTTTTTATTTTAGTCGGGTTTTTAAAATGTACACCGGTGTTTCGCCCAAAATGTACCGCGAGCAAGCTGCGCAAAAGCAAGAACCGTAATAAAACTCTAAGAAGTTTTTTAAGACGGGTTTGTAGCAGTAATTTGAAATCACCATTGCGGCAAAGTAAAGCAGCGAGCCTTCGGCCCCGTAGGTGTACCGCAATGCAAAGGCACAATTGCCGCGTTGCTCAGCACCGGCAGCACGGTAAGCATTTCCGAAAATCGAACCTGTATTACCCCGTTGGCCAGGCCAAACAAATTGGTAAGATAGGTTAAAACGGTGTATAAAGCCGCAATAATGGCGGCAGTGGTAAGCTGTTTGGTTTTGTTCATGTAAAGGCACCTCCGAAAACTATTCCGTTGTACCACATTTTAGGTAAAAATAAAATAGTTTTAAAAAATTTTTAAAGTCCGCCGCAAAATTGCCGCTGCATTTTTATCCCCAAAACGCATCGCAGGATTTTTATTATATTTCTAATAACGATTACGGGCAAAAGAACATTGGGTTTTTAATAAAACCGATTTTACCATAGACGGCGACGGTGCCAATTTAATTTTTCACGGGTACATTTTGCCTTTTGCGCTGCACCAAAATAACGGCGTAACGGTTAAAAACCTTTCGGTCGATTACGAATACCCCATATTTGCGCCGGAGGAGATGAATACCTGCGCCAGCTTGACGGTGCAAAGCTTAAAAAAACCTGCAACAATTTTAAACAAGGCTATTGACATTTTAGCCACTGGTGTTATAATGTTATTGGAGAATGTGAGATGTAAAGCTGGGGCAGCTTTACATCTTTTTTACTATAAGGGGGAATGTTATGGACCTGCAGCAAATAACCAACGCGTTGCTTTCGGCCCCGATTATTGCAGCCACCGACCACCGCGGCTGGGAAACGGCGCTGCCAACCAAGGCGGCGGTGCTGTTTCACTTAAACGCCAGCATTTTAACGGTAGAAAACGATTTAAAAAAAGCCAAAGCGGCCGGTAAGGCAGCGCTGGTGCATATAGATTTAGCCGACGGCATTGGCAAAGACAAAACCGGCATTTGCTGGTTGTCCAACCTTGGGGTTGACGGCATTATTACCACCCGCAGCCAGCTGGTTCGCTGCGCAAAAGAATGTGGGTTAATTGCCGTGCAGCGGTTTTTTGTGTTAGATTCTAAGGGAATGCACGCTATTTTTGAATCGTTAGAAAATACCCGGCCGGATTTAATAGAAATAATGCCCGGAGTAATTCCAAAGGTGTTAAAACTTTTTTCGGCCCAAAGTATTCCGGTTATTGCGGGCGGATTGGTTGAAACCAAAGCGGAGGTAACCGCAGCGCTTGGCAATGGAGCCTTAGCCATTTCTACCGGGCGGCAAGCCCTTTGGAACATGGAATAACGGCGTAAAACTCTTTGCGCCGCCATTACAATTAAATATTCTGCAGAGAATTGAGAGCGGAAAACAGCCTGGCAGCTTTGCCGGGGTTGTTTTTCGCTTATTTTTTTGCAAGCTTAGGAGGAAGCTTTATGAACACTCAGGTAATTCTGGCAGTTGTTTTGCGTAGCCTTTCGGCCGTGTTGGTTGGCGGGGTAATTGGCTGCGAGCGGGCGCGGCACGGTCGGGCCGCCGGAATGCGCACCCACATTTTAGTGTGCCTTGGCGCGTGTATGACCTCTATGACCAGCATGTTTGTTGCCAATGTAGCCGGCAGCAACGGGGATGTTTTTCGCATTTCGGCGCAGGTGGTTTCGGGCATTGGCTTTTTGGGTGCCGGCATGATTATTTAAAAAATAATAACATGATAACCGGGTTAACCACCGCCGCCGGCGTTTGGACGACCGGCACCATTGGCGTTGCTTTGGGTTACGGGTTTTACCTTGGCGCGTTTACGGTAACCGCCCTTTTTTTGCTAACGGTTATTTTGTTTGCAAGGTTTGAAAGGCGGCGTAAAACCTCAGAGGCAATTTATTTAGAGGTAGAGAATCCCCATTTGTTAAACGCGGTGCTAAAAAGCTTAGAGCAGCAAATTTCCGAGCCGTTCTCTTACCAAATTACGGCGCCAAAAAGCGGCTGCAACGGCCATATTGGGGTAAATTTGCTGGTAGAAAAAAGCATTGCGGTAGAACCGCTTTCCCTTACACAAATTAACGGCGTTGTTTTTGCCGTGCAAGAATAGGAGCATTGAATATGATTTATGATGTTGCAATTGCCGGCGCCGGTGTAATTGGCGCCATGGTAGCGCGGGAGCTTTCCCGCTATCAGCTGCGGGTTTGCGTGCTGGAAAAGGGCAATGATGTTGCCTGTGGAGCCAGCAAGGCAAACAGCGGAATTATTCACGGCGGGTTTGACCCGGAGCCGGGCACCCTAAAAGCCGAGCTAAATGTTGCCGGCGTGCCGCTGCTTTATAAATCGGCCGAGGAGCTTGGCGTGCCTTGTAAAAACAACGGCTCGTTGGTAGTGGCGTTTGGTCCCGAGCAGGAAAAAACGCTGCAAATGCTTTATGCGCGCGGGGTAAAAAACGGGGTTGAAAAAATGCAGCTGCTAAGCGGCAGCGCGGCCCGGGTGTTAGAACCGCAGCTTTCTAAAAACATTACCGCCGCTTTGCTGGTGCCAACCGCCGGCATTATTTGCCCTTACGAGCTAACCGTTGCCGCATTGGGCAACGCCATGGATAACGGGGCAGCGCTGTTTTTAAATTTTAATATTACGGCCGTTCAAAAAAGCCAACACTTTACCGTTACGGCCCAAAACGGGCAAACCGTGCAGGCAAAGTATTTCATCAACTGCGCCGGCGGGGGAGCCGACGCTGTAGCCGCCGCGGCAGGGGAGCCGTTTTTTAAGATTATACCCCGCGCGGGGGAATATTTGCTGTTAGATAAAACACAGGGCAGCACCGTTGCCCACACGGTTTTTGGTGTGCCGGATGAAAACGGCAAGGGCGTGTTGGTATCTCCCACGGTAGACGGTAATTTGCTGCTGGGGCCAACCGCGCACCGGGTGCCCTCGGCCAGCTGCACCGGTACCACCCAAAACGGGTTAAATACCGTGCAAAGCCTGGCGCAAAAAAGCGTGCCCGGTGTTCAGCTACGCGCCGTTATTACCAGCTTTGCCGGGGTGCGCGCCTCGGTTAAGGACGGCGATTTTATTATTACCCCCTCTAAAACGGTGCCCGGCCTTATTCACGCTGCGGGAATAGATTCCCCCGGCCTTACCGCCTGCGTGGCCATTGCCCGCCGGGTGGTAACGCTGGCGCAAAATTGCGGTTTAGCGCTAAAACCAAGCCCTAATTTTAACCCCCGGCGCAAAAATCCGCACGCCTTTCGGGCAATGTCGGTTGAGGAAAAGGACGCCTACATAAAAAAACACCCCGAGTACGGCAAAATTATTTGCCGGTGCGAGGGCGTTAGCGAGGGGGAAATTAAAGCGGCCTTACGGCAAAACCCAAATCCGCAAGACCTGGACGGCGTAAAACGGCGAACCCGCTCCGGCATGGGGCGCTGCCAGGGCGGCTTTTGCACGCCGTACATTTTGCAGCTGCTGGCTAAGGAAACCGGCCAGCCGGAGGAAAAAATTACAAAAAACGGCCCAGGCGCTGAATTTATTGTAGGGGAGTTATAATAGCATGGAACAAATAAAACACAGTATTGTTGTAATTGGCGGCGGCCCGGCAGGCATGGCGGCAGCGGTTGCGGCCTTTGACGCCGGCGTGCAGGATGTTGTTATTTTAGACCGCGAGGAGCAGCCGGGCGGCATTTTAAAGCAGTGTATACATAACGGGTTTGGGCTGCATAAGCTGGGCCGGGAGCTTACCGGGCCGGAATACGCCGCCGTTTACGAGCAGCAGGTGTTAAGTCGTGGCATTAAAATTTACCGCGAAACAACGGCAATCTCCCTTTCAAAAGAACGGGTGGTGCTGGCCCAAAGCAAGCAGGGCATTTTAAAAATAAAGGCCGGAGCCGTTGTTTTGGCAATGGGCTGCAGGGAGCGCAGCCGCGGCGCTTTAAATATTCCGGGTACACGGCCGGCCGGGGTCTACAGCGCCGGAACCGCCCAAAAGCTAATGAACTGCGACGGTTTTGCCGTTGGGAAAAGGGTTGTTGTTTTAGGCTCGGGAGATATAGGGCTGATTATGGCACGCCGGCTGACCTTAGAGGGCGCTAAGGTAGAGGCGGTATGCGAGCTGTTGCCGTATTCGGGCGGCTTAAAACGCAACATTGTGCAGTGCCTGCAGGATTATAACATTCCGCTGTACCTTTCTACTACGGTTGCAGAAATTCACGGGGCAAAGCGGGTAGAGGGTGTAACCGTTGCCAAGGTAGATGAAAACCGGCAAATTTTGCCCGAAACCAAACGGTTTATTCCGTGCGATACGCTGCTGCTTTCGGTAGGCCTAATTCCGGAAAACGAATTGACCCGCGGCGCTGGAATTGCGCTGGACCCGGTAACCGGCGGAGCAGCGGTAGATGAAAACCGGCAAACCGGGGCACCCGGCATTTTTGCCTGCGGCAATGTGCTGCAGGTGCACGATTTGGTAGACTATGTTTCCGACGAGGCCGAGCTGGCCGGAAAGGGCGCTGCCGGTTTTGTGCTGGGCAGTTTGCCGGGCGGCGATTTGGCTGCAACCAAGGCCGGCCCCGGCGTGCGCTATGTGCTGCCGCAAAAGGTTCACAGCGGCTGTGTCAAACCGGTTGCGCTGTTTTTAAGGGTAAGCCGGCCAATGGGTAAAGTAAAGTACACGGTTTGCAGCGGCGGGGTAGAGCTAACGCATTGCACTCGTCTAAAAGCTGCTCCCGGTGAAATGGAAAAAATTGTTTTACAGCCGCAGCAGCTGCAAAAAGCCGAGAACGAAATTACCGTAAGCCTGGAGGAATTACAATGAGCCAAAATTTAACCTGTATTATTTGCCCGCGCGGCTGTGCGTTAACGGTTACCAAAAGCAAAGGTAATTTAACGGTAACCGGCAATAGCTGCCCAAAGGGCAAGCAGTACGCAATAGAGGAATGCACCAACCCCACCCGCGTAGTAACTTCGGTGGTGCGGGTAAAAAATCGGCCGCATACCATGGTTAGCGTTAAAACCGAAAAACCTATTCCTAAAGGGGAGATTTTTAACGCCATGCAGCAAATTCGGCAGCTGCAGGTTTCGGCCCCGGTGCAAATAGGCGCTGTTTTAATGAAAGAACTTTGCGGCACGCGACTGCTTGCTACTAAAAATATTAAATAATGCCTTTTAAACGGTGCTTCATGGCCTTGGTTTAAATTTGGTGTTTTAAGGTTCTAAAAACAATTGTTTTTAGAACCTTTTTGTGCTTTAAAAGCAATCGCTTTTGTTTTCATTATTTTAACAAGCTAAAACCGGGTGTAGAAAACTACGCCACCGGCCGACATTACAGTTCTAAGAAATAAGAAAAAGCGCGTTGTGAAATACAAAATAGGTGGGACAGTTTGTTCATTTGGGACTGTTTCGCTTTTTTTACACTTTCTCTTGAACGGTTCTTGAATTTGCCGTAATTCTATGCCATACGATTCATAACTAATGGTTAGTTATTAAAATGGAAGTGATATATATGCGGGCGACAGAGCAACAGCACAACGAGCGCAAACGCGAAATGATGGAAAAATGCTTTGAATGTTACGCTGAAAACGGTTGAACGGGCACGGGCATTAAGGCTTTGGCAGCGGCGTGCGGCTGCTGCAATTTTAAGCTGCAGGTTAATGCCGGGGAGCTGTTCCGGCCGCCGCTTTCGCAGGGCAAAGGTTCTAAACAATGCCAAGAACAAAGAATGTTTTAGAATGATATACAGCAATAAAACAGATTAGAACCAATTGAATAAACTTTAATTAAAAACGGCTTGCTTTACCAATTTTGCAGGCCGTTTTACTTTTTGGCTAAGGACAGGCAAAATGCCGCCCGGTTTTACATAAATTTGTGTAAAGGCGGTGGTAAAAATGTTTTCTTGGTTAATTGGGCTGCTCTCGGGCATTTTTTACCTGGTGCTGCACCCCACCAACACTGGTTCGTTTCCCCCGGCGCTTACCCGGCAGGAGGAGGCGGAGCTAATTGCAAAAATGGAGCAGGGCAGCGTAGAAGCGCGGCAAAAGCTGATTGAGCACAATCTGCGGTTGGTGGCGCATGTGGCTAAAAAATACAGTAGTGACCGTGTAGAGCAGGACGATTTAATTTCTATTGGCACCATTGGGCTGATCAAGGGCGTTTCTACCTTTAATTCCGGAAAAAACATTAAGCTGGCCACCTATGCGGCCCGCTGTGTAGAAAATGCTATTCTCACACAAATGCTTTTTTAACCCAAGGCAGTACAGCTCGCATTTAAATATCGGTGGGGTTTAATGGTTATTTTATTAACCGGCCAAATAATTTATTTTAAAAATAAGCCTACCCGCTTACCGGCGGTTTAAAAAACGCCGGTAAGCGGGTAGGCTTTGTTTATTGGTGCAGAAGTTTACCAACACGGCGCACGGCCGGTTTTGGCAATAGCAGCCCTAAGCTATTCTTTTAAATTTTTGTTGTGCTTTTTAGGCGAAAAACCGGTTGCTTTTTTAAACATTCGGCTAAAACACAAGGGGTTTTCAAACCCTAACGACTGTGCAATTTGCGAAATATTTAGGTTGGCTTCGTTTAACAAAACAATGGCACGCTGAACAATAAGCTGTTCTTTGTACCGGTGCGGGGTAAGGCCGGTAATTTGTTTGAATTTGCGAATAAAATGGTATTCGCTCATATCGCACATTTGGGCATATTCGCTGTTGGTGTAAGCTTCTTCAAAATTTTGCATGGCGGCAATCACCTTGTAAATGCGGGTGTCAGAAATTTTGCTGTAGCGCGAAATATTTGCCAAAATAGACATTAAATGCCCGGCCAAAAAGGTGTCAAACGCAATGCCGCCCAGACTGCAAAAGTTTTGAATTTGCATAAATTCATCTAAAAAAAACTGATCCAGCTTTAGGCTGTAAAGGGCGTTTTCAAGCTCCAAATCAGCCAAAATTTTGGCGGCGCCGGTTCCGGTAAAATGCAGCCAGTAATAGCTTGAAAAGGGCGCAAAGCTGTAAAGCTGCGGCTCGTTGGGGTAAAAAATGTAAAGCTGACCGGCAGTAAGTTGAACCCGCTTGCCCCGAATTAAAAAACTGCCGGTGCCCTTTTCAAGGTAAATTAGCTGATAATCCTTTCGGCCGTTGGGGCGCTTGGCCATATCCTCATTTGGGTTATTTTTGCTGTAGCCGCAGTTGTTTACCCGCAGGTATTCCTGCGTAGTAATGTTGGAATCTTCGTATCCTTTTGCAAAAAAAATATCCGGTATTGCTTTTTGTACCATGTAAATTCCCCCTAAAAATCTTGCTGTAAAGATATTATAATACAACGCTTAACCGAATGTCAATAAAAAATAGCAGTATTGTGCATAAAATAGCAGTATTAGGTTGTTGTTTTTAACGAACGAATATTTTATGATATTAATAGAGTTTTTGCTGCTGTTTCTGTTATATCTGCTAAAAACTTTGTAATTATTAAAAAACATTGTTTATTTTAACCGAATATTTAAAACACAACTGTAATTCAACACTTACAGTCAAAGAACAGTTTTTGGTAATATCATTCCTAATCATGGAAAGACGGTGCTTACCACCGCTTTGCGGTGTTTATATATAAGAATATTAATATAGGAGAGGTTTTGTTATGAAAAAAGTATTATCCATTCTTTTGGCAGTTTGTTTAACAGTTGCTGCAATTCCAGCTTTTTCAGTTTCTACAAAAGCCGAAAACATTTTAAAAAACGGTGATTTTTCAGATTATTCCGAAAGTGCATTGTCCAATGCCACTGAGGCAGCGCTCAATAATCAAACATGGATCATTAACAAAAGTACCCCATGCACGATTGAAAGTGCTCCGAGTGATTCGGAAAACCATGGGCATGGTATTGTACTTAATAGTTATTTAATTCAGTCAATGCCAACCTTAAAAAGCAATACTACTTATACCTTAAGCTTTGACTATATGCGGGCAGCGTCTGCGCCAAAAAGCAGTATTAATCTTAGAATTCTTATTATCGAGGGCGCCACACCTCAGAATGTGTATATGAAAAATATTGTAGATGATGGGTATACGAGTGATAATGGAAATTATCAGTACTTTTGGTGTTCTACAACTGAATGGACGACCAAACAGTACACGTTTACAACCGGTGAATTGGAAAACAAAATTTATTCGATTTATTTTGTTGGTGTAAATTCAACTAATGGCACAATGCAATTGGATAATATTAGTGTTAAAGAGGTGGTTGAGCCTACCAATAGCGGCTTAATTATGGATGGCGATTTTGAGGCCACCGAGCAGCTTACCGCTTACGGCAATGGGACTAACAATTTAACCAATGGAAAATGGTATGCCAGCAGCACCAATGCCGTTTCGGTAAAATCGGATGAAGAGCACGGCAATTATGCGGTGCTAAACAAGGGCGGCCGTTTGGTGCAAAATTTGCCGGCCGCTAAATTAGATGAAAGTGTTGTCATTACCTTTAAAGCACGCTCTACCAATGCCTCAAAGTCAATGTATTTTTATGTGGTTCCGTCTTCCGCTATTGCAGGCTGGTCCGGCCGGGTTCGCCTCAACATTGCAACCGAGTGGACAGAATATACTATGATCTTTAACCCCATGGGAACAGAAGCGGAAAGCAATGTTACAATTGACCCGCTTGCCTCGGGCGATTATAGCGGCCAAAATGTGATTTTTGAAATTTACAATCCTGCCGGCAACGGCTGCGACCTTGAAATTGACGACATTCGCGTTGAAAAGGCCGATCCGTTTGCCTCAAACGATTTAGGGCAAGCAGAGCTAACCGGCGTTTCAATGCGCGGAGCCAACGGTACGCTGCCTACAGCCATCCGCTGGAAAAATGCTATTACTAAAACATTTGCAGAAAACGGGGTAGGCGACTTTAATGAGGTTATTGAATACGGAGCCTTAGTGGCAAACACTTCTACCTTGGAAGCAAACAACGAAAAACTAACCGAGAACGCTACAAGTGCCAAAATTAAGGGTGTAGCCTATAATGCTACTACCTCAAAGCTGTTTGCCGAAACAGAGGAGTACAACATTTTCTCTTTGGCACTTAGTGGAATTACTACCGAGAATTATGGCAAGGCCTTAACTGTTCGGCCTTATGTAAAAATCAGTAACGGCCAAAAAATAATTACTGTTTACGGCGAAAGCCGTTCCAACAGTTTGTTTGACGCCTGCCATGCAGTGCTTTCCGGCACCAATGAAACAGATATTGCGTTGGTTAAAGGAATTTTGACCGAAACCGATGCTGTTAAACAGGCATACCTGGAAGTGCACCCTGGCGATTCTGAAAAACTGCAATAAGCTTTGGAGGGAACTATTATGAAAGAGTATTTAAAGCCAGAGCTTACCCTTGTAAAGCAAGAGCAAAGCGTTATTATGTCGTCTTCGACGGATATTGAGACGCCGGTTGATACCTTGTTTTAAGGTTTAACAAAAGCTAAGGGGAATACAAACCGGGCACGGGCTGCCTAAAGCGGCCCGTGCCAAGGCAGCTAAAGCGTAAGAAAATAACTGTGCAGCCGGGGGAATCGGTTAGCGCCTAAAAATTATTTTTTTACGCTTTAGCTGCAATGTTGGGGGAGAACTTATTTATGCAAAACAATTTAAAAATTGAAAATAGCAAGCCAATTCAAACCAACTTTTTGGGCCATAACGCCGTGTACCACGGCTACGCCGGCGTTAGCGACGACGCCGGCCGGGTGTTTAACCGCGAGCAATGCGAGTTAGAGGCCGACCGCGCCAAAGATTTGGGGCTTAAAATTGCCCGAACTATTTACAACTTTTGGGGCTACGATAAGGCAAAGCAAAGCTGGACCTGGAACACGCCG
>JABLTL010175600.1_pt1 | contig 49382 bp, 48 predicted proteins | sample 7160151 | NCBI WGS metagenome assembly JABLTL01 (sample SAMN14651223, study PRJNA627086) | human gut metagenome | isolation source: feces | host: Homo sapiens | reverse complement strand
ATTTCTTCTGGTAGATGATGTATAATAAAAACATCTACTGGAGGAAATATGAAAGAGTACACACCAAAACAAATCAAAAAACTTGAAGCAAATCCATATACGTTTAAAGTTACCAAAAACAAGCTTTATTTTACAATAAAATTTAAGGAAGATTTTTGGATTAGATATCAAGCAGGTAATGCTCCAAGAAAAATCATGCAAGAATTAGGATATGATTTATCTATATTTACACAGAAACAAATTGATAATTATGTTCAACGTATTAAAAAAGAGGCATTATCAGGAAAAGGATTTCGTGAAGGCGAAAATCGTGAAAGACGGATACCCATGAAAGCAACAAATAGAGAGGAATTGTCATCTCCGCAATCGATAGAACGAATGCAAAATGAACTTTTGTATCTTCGTCAAGAAGTTGAGTTTTTAAAAAAAATTATAATGACAGACAATTTAGGAAAGCGGGAATAATCATGGAAACGTCAAATAACAAATTTGAAATTATCCATGAAACCATAAATAAATCTGATAACAGGCTTTCAGTAAAAATGTTATGCGAGATAGCCGGGGGATCTCGATCCGGTTATTATAATTGGGTTTCATCAGAAAGAAAAAGAATTGAAAAGGAAATTCAGGATCGAGCGGATTTTGAACTGATATTGGCAGCCTATACGCATAGAGGATACGATAAAGGGGCTCAGGGAATTTATATGAGACTCTTACATATGGAACCTCCGGTGATTATGAATGTCAAAAAGATACGCAGACTGATGAAAAAATATGGATTGATATGTGAAATAAGGAAAGCCAATCCATATCGTAGAATGGCAAAAGCTATAAAGACTAATACTGTTGCAGATAACCTGGTTAAGAGACAGTTTGAGTCATATGGTCCTAGAAAAGTGCTATTAACAGATATAACGTATATTCCCTATAGAGGAATATTTTGCTATTTATCAACGATAATAGATGCATATACAAAGCAAATTTTGTCATATGTTTTAAGTGAATCATTGGAAGTCGATTTTGTTTTAGAAACAGTAAATCAGTTAATAGAAAAACATGGGATTTCATTAACGACCAAAACAATTATCCATAGTGATCAAGGATGCCATTATACGAGTTGTAGCTTTATACAGCTTGTAAAGGATAAAGGACTTAGACAATCAATGTCAAGGCGAGGTAACTGCTGGGACAATGCACCGCAGGAAAGTTTCTTTGGACGGATGAAAGATCATATTAAATTTAAATTAAAAGAATGTGAATCTTTTGAGGAAGTTAAGAAAGTCATTGATGATTGGATGGACTATTATAACAATGATCGTTATCAATGGAAACTGGCGAAGCTATCTCCGAATGAATATTACAATTATATAGTAACAGGGATATATCCTCTAAATGGAATAATCCCTTCCATACAAATAGATAAAGAATAGGGTAATTGAGTAAAACAATACAGCCATCTACTGGCAGATATTTAAAAATCCCTTCTTCTTAAAATGTCCTTGACAAGGGGTACACTTTAATTGAAACAGGTTACGAGTTCGGACTGTCAGAACAGGATATACTGGAACGGTTACAAAAGAAGCTGAGTATTTCATTGCAGAAGGCGCAGGAGTATCTGTTAATGTTCGGGAAGCGGACGGTGTAGAAAGTAATATTTTTGTGAAAGAATTTGCAAAGGAGGGGGCAATGCATACGGAGGTACATAATGCCGTAACGGCGGCAGAGCAGGGGATACAGTATGATGAAAGCGCAAAAAGGCTGCTGGGGCAGAAAAGCATACTGGCACAGATACTGGTGAGAACGGTAGATGAATTTAAGGGAATGAATCCAAGATATGTGGAAACCTTAATTGAAGGAGAACCGTATATCAGCAGGATACCGTTAGAGCCGGGGCTGACAAATCAGGAAGTGATGCGGGTAAAATCCGGTCAGCGAATCACAGGATTAAATACAGAGAATCAGGAACATGCGGAGGGACTTGTGCGGTTTGATATCGTATTTTATGTGCGTATGAAAGACGGACTTTCCCAGATAATTATAAATGTTGAAGCACAGAAAGATGAGCCGCAGAGGTATGGTATTATAAACAGGGCGGTATTTTACGTAAGCCGTCTGATTTCATCACAGAAGGAACGCGATTTTGAAAACATGGAGTACGATGATATCAAGAGAGTGTATTCCATCTGGGGGTGCATGAACATGGAGGAGAACAGCCTGAGTCATATTCATCTGGTAAAAGATGATCTGGTTGGGTACCATGACTGGAGAGGAAAACTAGATTTATTTAATATTGTGATGATAGGCTTGTCAAAGGATTTGCCGGAGCAGGGAGAACCGTATGAACTGCACCGCCTGCTGGGAGCGTTGTTTGCCGATGGGTTGACAGCCGGTGAAAGACTGAATATCATAAAAGAAGAATACGATATACCAATAGAACAGACAATAGAGCAGGAGGTGGATATTATGTGCAATCTGAGTCAGGGAATAAAGGAAACTGGAATTGCCGAGGGACGAGCTGAGGAAATCATTGAAACAGGTTACGAGTTCGGACTGTCAGAGCAGGATATACTGGAGCGGTTACAGAAGAAGTTGAGCATACCATTGCAGAAAGCACAGGAATATCTGTTGATGTTCGGAAAACGGACGGTGTAAAATATTGTTGTATCTGCAAGTATAGGAAAAAATTGCAGTAATTTGTTAAATAATATATAATCAGATATGCGTGTGGCTGGATTTTTGGCTTGTGTTTCGCAAGCTTTGATGGAAATGGTGGGCGGATTCGCAGAAATATACGCTCCCTTGCTTAGATATAGAGATTATAGGTGCATAATGAGCAGCCACACGCTTTTAGGAGTACAAAAGCATGAAAAAAATAAGTGAGCTGCTGACGAGAGAAGATTTAGCGTTATATTTGGCAATTCCATTACAAAAATTAACATATATATTATATAAAAATAAACCGGATAGTTATTATAGTACGTTTGAGATTCCAAAGAAAAATGGTGAACCAAGGCAGATTCATGCTCCTTCCGGAGATTTAAAGCAGCTTCAGAAAAAATTGGCACAAAAACTTTGGAGTGTTCACAGAGAGTTTATAGAAGAAAATCAAATTCAGGATAATATATCGCACGCATTTCAAAAAGAAAAAAGTATTCTTACGAATGCCAGTATTCACAAGAACAAAAGATATGTATTAAACTTAGATTTAAAAGATTTTTTTGACCATTTTCATTTTGGGCGGGTAAGAGGGTTTTTCATGAAAAATAAAAATTTTGAATTACCTGTTGAGATTGCGACAATGCTGGCGCAATTAACCTGCTATCAAGGCAAGTTACCGCAAGGTGCGCCAACTTCCCCAGTTATAACGAATTTAATTTGTAATATTTTAGATATGCGATTGCTAAATATAGCAAAAAAGTATCGGGTCGTTTACACGCGGTATGCAGATGATTTGACCTTTTCTACAAACGACAAAAAATTCGTAGAAAATCAAGAGCGTTTTATAAAACAAATCAGAAAAGAAATTGAGAATTTTGGATTTGAAATTAATGATAAAAAGACAAGGCTGCTTTTTCGTGATTCCAGACAGGAAGTAACAGGTCTGGTTGTGAATAAAAAAATCAGTGTGAATCGTGAGTATTGTAAAAGAACAAGAGCGATGGCAGATGCTTTTTACAGACATGGAACATTTGAAATATGCAGTGAAGAAGGTTCGATAAACCAGCTTGAGGGAAGGTTTTCTTTTATCAATCAGATTGATTGTTACAACAATAAAAATGATTTGGAACAAAAACATACGTTTTGGACGTTAAATGCAAGGGAACGCCAATATCAGAAATTCTTATTTTATAAATATTTTTATGCCAATTCAAAGCCACTTATTGTGACAGAAGGAAAAACGGATATCGCATACTTGAAGGCGGCACTAAAAAAATATTATAAGGAGTATCCGGAACTGATAGAAAAACAGAATGATAAATTTGAATTTCAGGTGTCGTTTTTGAGAAGAAGTTCCCGATTGAAGTATTTTTTAGGAATTCAGAAAGATGGCGCGGATACTATGAAAAATATTTACAATTTTTATTCAGGGAAAAATAATACATTAAAATTGTACGAATGGTTTGCGCAGAACAGCTGTATAAAGTCCCCAAAACCTGTTATTTTTATTTTTGATAATGAACAGGTGTCTGACCGCCCGTTGAGAAAGTTTTTAAATTATATAAACAATAAAAGTTTACTGGAGAATCGTAATTATAATCATATACAGGACAATCTTTATGTTCTGACGAATCCTTTAGTAAATGGAAATAAAGAATGTGAGATTGAAGATTTATTCGATAATACAGTTCTTTCGCATACTATGGGAGGAAAAATATTTTCAAGAAAAGATACGGATAATGAAAAATATTATGGCAAGGCGATTTTTTCACAATATATTGAAAAGCAGTACGAAAACATAGATTTCAGCGATTTCAAACCTATGCTGGAAGATATAAAAGCGATTGTGACAGGTATATAATTAATCGCTGTTTGCGTGTCGAAAAATGTCATTTGGGAAAAAGGCATAGAAAATTCAGATTGTAATTGGTATTGTATAGATAGATTAGTTGCATGCACCTACAAATACAAAAAGAAAGGAATGTATGGTAAGTAGAAATCATCATACAAGGATACGATATGAATTTTTCAAATGATGAAAAATGTATTGAAACAACAAATTTTAATGTGATGGGAAATATAATGACATGGCAGGGAATGGCGTTACAGTTAAGTAATGTGTCATATATTACCACACGGGGATTAGAGCAGTTGAAGTTTCCATGGTACGCATTAATTATGATAGCAATAGGAATAGGATTATTTCGTGCTAGTTTTATTGTATCAATTATCTTAATGATATGCGGTGGAGGCATCATATACTGGTGGTACAGAGAGATGAAAAGGAGAAGCCAGTCTATTGTACTGACAATGCATATGAATAGTGGAGATAAATTGTCGTTGTTATTTACTGATCAAAGTTTTTTAACGAAGGTTCTGCATGTACTGGAAAAGATTATTGCCGAGGGAGGAATCGGTGAAAATAAGATTTCTATTGATTTAAGTGGAAGTAATATCAGTGGAGATGCGCAGATTCTTAATAATTTAGGCATCAATCGATAAAAGTTTAAATAATGTAAACCATGATTTATTGAAATACAGGAGTGATTGATATATGGCAATTGAGATTAATATGCAAAATATTAAAGTGGGCGGGAATGCCCGTGTTTTTAATAATGCGTCAATAAAGGGAAATACAGATGCAAAGATAGATTTAAGTAATGCAAAGATAGACGGAACAGCAGTGCTTTTGGAAAATTTCAAGATGGATTCTTTTTTCGAGGAATTGCACCAAAAAGCAGGAAGCATGGATCAAAGTTCGGCAGAATATCAGAGTATTCGGCAAATTCTTCAAGTCCCGGAAAAGGATAAAAAAACAATTGCGCAAATGGTTACAAAACACATTGCAAGTTTTTCGCAAGGGGTGTTAGAAAATGTACTGGCAGGATATATCAACAAATATCTGTAGCACAATGGCTGTATTTAATGAGGTATAAAAATACTAGAGTTAGGTAATTGTCTGCTAATAAAGCAGATGATTTTCTAACTCCTTTTTAAAAGTTCTTCCAACAGGAATGGTATGATTGAGAATGCGTACATAAAGATTGGTTTTATCATAGAATGTGATAAAATTGGTGTTTATAATATATTTTCTATGACAGCGGGTAAAATAAGACGGAAGCAGCGGGGTGATGGAAGACAGGGAGTAAGTGTTGCTGGTGCAGCTGTCATTAGAGCATAAAAATGTCAAGCAATGTCCATTTGCTTTAATTAGTAAGATATTTGAAAAACAGATATGTGTTGTTACATCATTCAATAATTTGATTGTAAGATGGTTTTTATAAATTGGATTGGACAATGTAACAATTAAATTTTCTATAGCATGAATGAGTGTAGATTTATTATATGGTTTTTCGAGATAATTATAACAGTGTATTTCGTTAATGCATTTCAGAATATGCTCAGAGGTGCCAGTAATAAAAAGTATGGGTGTATTTTGATAATCTGGAATGCTGCGGATATATCGGGCAAAAGTGACACCACTAAAAGATTCAGGAGAAGATGAAAGCTGTATGTCAAGGATAAAAATATCGTATTGAGTGGATAGTACGGCTTGTTCAGCATGTTCATAACTTTGGCAGCATGTATAATGAAATTCTGTCCACTGCTTTCTAAGAATGTTATATAAGATCTTTAATTCATTGCCATTGTCTTCTAAAATTAATATGTTCATAAATGAATCTCCATTTTGTGTAATTTAATGTATGATGTAAAATATATAAATATTTTAAGGGTTGATTAAAAAGATGTCAAAAAATAAAATGTTGTTCAAGTAGGAAAAACTGTTGTTGGTGAAAAACAAAATTTAGTATATTTAAACTGGCAACTTGTACCGGTACGTTCAAAAGAGCCACACCCCCTACCCTCTTTTCCTGAGTTATAATTTTTTAATATATTCACCTATTGACATAGTAGGTAAATAGGAATATCATCTTGATAAAACAAAGGATTGGAGAACAGGCGTATGATGATTTCTTCAAAGGGCAGGTATGCCCTGCGGGTTATGGTATTTCTTGCGGAGCATAACTCAGATGAATATGTACCGCTAAAAGAAATATCGGAAAAAGAGCAGATTTCACAGAAGTATCTGGAGAGCATTGCAAGAATGTTGTCCAAAGAACATTTAATAGAGGGCATCAGTGGGCATGGCGGAGGATACCGTCTGACAAGAAAACCGGAAGATTACCGGATTAGTGAAATATTGAGACTGACGGAAGGAACGCTTGCGCCGGTATCCTGTCTGAAAGATGATGCGGCACCCTGTGACAGGGCGGGCGACTGCTGTACGCTTCCAATCTGGAAAGGGCTGGCGGAGCTTGTGGATAAATATTTTGACAGCATGACACTGAAAGAAGTCGCAGAAAATGCCAGACAGCAGATGATACAAAATCAGAGATTAAATGAAAAAAGTTGATACAATATTACCCTGCCGGATACAAACAGGCAGGTTTGTGTCACAACAAAAATACACATAAAACAGCTTGCAATTAGGGTGATATAAAAATTAGGAGGAACAATCATGTCAGAAAAAGAATTACTGAATGTAAAAGATTTAGTTGTAGATGTAGAGGAAAAGGAAATTTTACACGGGGTCAACCTTACGATTCGTCCGGGAGAAACCCACGTACTGATGGGACCGAACGGAACCGGTAAATCTACACTGGGTTATACACTGCTTGGCAATCCACGCTACACGGTAAAGCAGGGGGAAATCTGGTTTGACGGAAAAAATATCACCGCAGAACCGGTTAATGAGCGTGCAAAGGCAGGCATCTTTTTATCTTTCCAGAATCCGCTGGAAGTGCCGGGGGTGACACTCAGCTCCTTTATCAGAAATGCGGTAGAACAAAAGACCGGTAAACGAATCCGTCTGTGGGAGTTTAAAAAGCAGCTGGAAGCGGCAATGGAACTGCTTGATATGGATAAATCCTACGCTGAGCGTGATTTGAATGTCGGATTTTCCGGCGGCGAAAAAAAGAAAGCCGAGATTTTACAGCTCTTAATGTTAAAGCCAAAGCTGGCAATTCTTGATGAAACCGACTCCGGACTGGACGTTGATGCCGTGCGCACTGTATCAGCCGGTATCCGTGAATATCAGAAAAACAGCGAAGGCAGTCTGCTGGTTATCACACACAGCACGAAGATTTTAGAATCCCTTCCGGTAGATTATACACATGTTATGGTTGAAGGAAAAATCATTAAGACAGGCGGTGCAGGGCTTGTTGATGAGATTAATGAAAGCGGTTTTGCAGGCTACGAGGCAGAGGAGCACAGGTAGGAGAGCAGAGAATCAAGCATACAGCAAACAGCGGAAAGGGAGTAACAGGCGATGAAAGAAAAAAGCTATGTGGAAGACATCGACAGAAGCGTTTATGATTTCAAAGATGATGAAAAAGATGCGTATAAATTGCAGGCGGGTCTGACACCGGAGATTGTAGAAAAATTATCAAAAGAAAAAAATGACCCGGTGTGGATGCAGAACTTCCGTTTACAGGCATTACAGATTTACAATGAAATGCCCGTACCGGACTGGGGACCGTCGATTGAAGGACTGGATATGGCAAATATCGTGACCTATGTCCGTCCAAATACGAATATGAAGGCAAAGTGGTCAGACGTGCCGGAAGACATTAAAAATACATTTGAGCGGCTCGGTATCCCACAGGCAGAGCGGAAATCCCTTGCCGGTGTCGGCGCGCAGTACGACTCTGAACTGGTATACCACAATGTGCGCGAGGAGGTTGCGGCACAGGGAGTTGTATACACGGATATGGAGAGTGCCTTAAAAGGCGAATATGCCGACATGGTACAGAAGCATTTTATGAAGCTGGTAAAGCCGAACGACCACAAATTTGCGGCACTGCACGGTGCAGTATGGTCCGGCGGTTCATTTGTGTATGTGCCAAAGGGGGTATCGGTAGAAATTCCGTTACAGTCGTATTTCCGGTTAAATGCGCCGGGAGCAGGACAGTTTGAGCATACGCTGATTATTGTGGATGAGGGCGCAGACCTGCATTTTATCGAGGGCTGTTCCGCACCGAAGTATAATGTGGCAAACTTACATGCAGGCTGTGTGGAACTGTTTGTCGGCAAAAATGCAAGACTGCGGTATTCTACGATTGAAAACTGGTCAAAGAATATGTACAACTTAAATACAAAGCGCGCACTCGTTGAAGAAGGCGGCACGATTGAATGGGTTTCAGGTTCATTTGGTTCGCACGTTTCTTACCTGTATCCGATGAGCATTTTAAAGGGCAAGGGCGCAAAAATGGAGTTTACAGGCATTACATTTGCAGGAAAAGGACAAAATCTGGATACCGGAGCCAAGGTTGTACACAGTGCGCCGGATACCAGCTCTTATATTAATACCAAATCGATTTCAAAGGACGGCGGTATTTCGACATTCCGATCTTCCGTTGTAGTGGCAAAGAATGCGAAGAACGCAAAGTCTTCCGTATCCTGCCAGTCCCTGATGTTAGATGCCATATCCCGCTCGGATACGATTCCGGCGATGGATATCCGCACAAAGGATGCCAATGTCGGACATGAAGCACAGATTGGCAGTATCAGTGATGAAGCCGTATTTTATCTGATGTCCCGCGGCATGAGCGAGGAAGATGCGAGAGCCTGCATTGTCAGTGGATTTGCAGACAATGTATCAAAGGAGCTGCCACTGGAATATGCGGTTGAAATGAACAATCTGATTCGGTTGGAAATGAAAGGCAGTATTGGCTAGAAATGCGGAATGGAGATTAATATGAAAGAAACAGTGAATATAAAAATAAATCAGTTACCGTCTAAGACATGGCACTGGCTGAAATTAAATGAAACGAATTTTGCATGGACCGATGAAGCACAGGTCTGTACAATTGTAAAAAAAGAAAGCACAGAAAACGAAGCATTATCGGGCGGTAAAGAAACAGCAGAAGCATTGGCGGACATTAAAGCTTTCGAAGCTGTGGAAACCGGAGCGGGACGTCAGGCAGACTGCGTGTTTAAGGCAGTGGCGCCGGAAAGAATAACGGCGGCAGCAGGCAGAGAACGGACAAATCCTGTGGTATATGAAATCAGCGGCACAGATACGGCATCTGCCGGTATGTTAGACATTTATGCAGAGGAAAACAGCCGGATTACGGTTGTGGAGCGTTTTAGAAAAAAGAGTCCGGAAGAAAAGAATCTGGCATTCCGTACACGCATGATTGCAGCAAAAAACAGTAAAATCCGTCTGGTACAGGTCATAGCCCTCGGCGAGGAGCAGACCCTTTTATCCGATACAGGCTGTGTCTGCGATGAAAATGCGCAGGTCGAGCTGTTGCAGTTATTTATCGGCAAGGGTCATGTATACAACGGCGTGCGTACAGATTTAAAGGGCGAGCGTGCGGATTTTCAGGCGCAGACAGGCTATCTTGTGCAGAATACCCAGCTTTTGGATATGAATTATATTGTAAATCACATCGGCAAGAAGACAACCAGCAATGTGACGGCAGACGGCACGTTAAAAGATGCCGCACACAAAGTATTCCGCGGTTCGATTGATTTTAAACGCGGCGCTTCGGGTGCAAAGGGAACGGAAAGCGAACAGGTACTGCTTCTGGGCGATGATGTCATCAATCAGACCATTCCGCTGATTCTTTGTGCAGAGGAAGATGTAGAAGGCAATCACGGTGCGGCAATCGGCGAACTTGATGAAGAAACGCTGTTATATTTTGCGGCAAGGGGCATTGATAAAAAACATGCCGAAGATATTATGACACGGGCAAAGCTTGAACTTTTAACCCATAAGATTGACGATGAAGAAACAAAGGAATTTGCGGAAGAGCAGTTAAGTGAGGTATTGACAGATGACAGCTTATGATTACAGACAGGATTTTCCCCTGTTACGGGAAAATAAAACGGTTTATATTGATAATGCGGCAACGGCACAGCGACCGGACTGCGTACTGGAAGCGGAAAAGCATTTTTATGAAACGGCAAATGCCAATCCCCTGCGCGGATTCTATCCGTTGAGCCTTGCGGCGACCGAGCAGTACGAAGAAGCAAGAAAGACCGTGCAGAAATTTATTCATGCGAAATCTTCCAAAGAGATTATTTTTACAAGAAATACGACAGAAAGCTTAAATCTGGTGGCATACAGCTACGGCCTTTCAAACCTGCGTGAGGGTGATGAAATTGTGGTTAGTATTATGGAACACCACAGCAACCTGCTTCCGTGGCAGATGGTGGCAAGACAGACCGGCGCAGTATTAAAATTTCTGGAATGTACACAGGAAGGAACGCTTCCTGACGAGGTGCTTGAAGCTGCGATTACGGAAAAGACAAAGCTTGTGGCAGTTGCACAGGTATCCAATGTCTTAGGCTGTGTCAATCCGGTTGAAAAAATCGTAAAGCTGGCGCATGAAAAAGGCGCGGTTGTGGTTGTCGATGCCGCACAGAGCGCACCGCATATGCCGGTGGACGTAACGGCACTCGATGTCGATTTTCTCGCATTTTCGGGTCACAAACTCATGGGACCGATGGGAATCGGTGTATTATACGGAAAAGAAGAACTGTTAGAGAAAATGCCGCCATTTTTAACGGGCGGAGAAATGATTTCTTCCGTGACAAGAGAAGGCGCAACGTATGCTAAACTGCCGCACAAATTTGAAGCGGGTACGGTCAATGCGGCAGGGGCTGCCGGACTTGCGGCGGCAATCCGCTATGTTGAAAAAATCGGCTTTGACACGATTATGGCAAAGGAAGAAGCACTTACAAAACGCGCCATGGAGGGTTTAAAGAAAGTGCCGCATCTGCATATTTTAGGCGATGAAGCTCCTGAAAATCATACGGGAATAGTTGCATTTACAATAGAAGGCGTACACCCGCATGATGTCAGCGAAATCCTTTCATCAGACGGAATTGATGTGCGTGCGGGACATCACTGCGCACAGCCGCTTTTAGAGTATCTGGGGGTACACAACGCAACGCGCGCAAGCTTTATGTTTTATAATACGCCGGAGGAAGTGGATGCATTTGTAGAAAGCACGGCGCAAATCAGAAGGAGAATGGGATATGGAGAATAGAAGCTTTTATAATGAAATTCTGACGGAACACAATATGCGCCCGGAATTTAAACATGACCTGCCGGATGCCAATATTGTTCTGGAAGGGGTCAATCCGAACTGCGGCGATGATATCTGGCTGAAATTAAAAGTAGAAAACGGTATCATTGAAGACGGCGCATTTGTCGGGGACGGTTGTGCCATTTCACAGGCATCGGCAGACATTATGCTTGGCATGATTATCGGAAAGTCCAAAGAAGAGGCACTGCGCCTCGGAAAGCTGTTTTTACGCATGATTCAGGGCGAGGCAGATGATGAAGAAATCGATCAGCTTGAAGAAGCTTCGGCATTAAAAGATATTGCCCATATGCCTGCGCGTGTAAAATGTGCGGTGCTTGGCTGGCATACGCTGGAAGAAGCTTTAAAAAAGAAAGATTGACAATTAATATGCCTGTGGTTACAATAATGATGATATCTACAGAAAAAGCACTGATAGATAGAGAGGGAGTTTTTTAATGAAAAAACAAAATGTAATCGCAGGCATTTTTGCTGCGAAAGCGAAATAAAACAGGAAATAAAGGGTCGTAGAAAATTCTACGACTCTGTTTTTGGTGTTGTAAAAGTACAAATCATGGACAAAGGGAAAGGAATTCAGGAGGAAAATATGGCATTATTTATGACACGGAAGAAAAGAGAGCAGATTGGTGATGAAATTGATGATCTGCTGATGCGCCAGTATCATCACAGATGTAAGCTGGAAGAGGCACAGCTTGCGGGCGATGAAGAAAAGATAAAATTTGAAGAAGAAAAAATTCAGGAAAAAGAAGAACAGATTCAGAAATTAAGAAGGAAGCTGGCGTAAGAAGCGGCAGGCGGAGTGCTTATGAAATATTCAATAGTCATTGTTACATATAACAGATGCAGTCTGCTTAAAGAGTGTGTTGCCTGTGCCATGCAGCAGACGCAGGCGGCAAGCCATATTATTATCATTGATAATGCCAGTACAGACGAAACGGACGATTATTTAAAAAACTTAAATCTTGCGGGACTGGTACATTACCGGATGGGAAAGAATACCGGAGGTGCAGGCGGATTTTATGAAGGTCTGCGGCGGGCACATGCGCTTGGTGATGAAGCACATATCATTATTGATGATGATGCGATGTTAGATAAAGATTTTGCACGCATTTTATGTGAAAAGGCACAGCAAAATCCCGATATCAAAGCTTTTGCGGGCAGTGTATACACGGACGGTAAAGTTGTCTGTGACCACAGGCAGCATATGAAAAGACCGGGATACCGCATGGAAAAGATACTGCCGTCCGAGTATGAAAAACCTTATTTTTACTGCGATACCGCTTCCTTTTGCGGGCTGATGATTCGTGATAGTGTGATTGAACAAATCGGTTTGCCGCAGAAGGATTATTTTATCTGGTATGACGATACGGAATACTGCGTGCGGATTCGTAAAATTTCGCAGATTATGACGGTTCCGGCGGCACGGTTAAACCACAAGGTGTCGCAGACGGCAAAGACGTGGCCACGGCATTATACATGGAAGGATTACTACGGTATCAGAAACCGGATACACATGGTGCGTACGCACGGAACAGTACTGGACTATATGGTTCTACGGTTGCAGCTGTGGACAGGCAGCGGGTTCAGAAACCGTTTATTTGCATTGTTCCATCTGCATGGGGAGGACTGGCGCGAGGAAGTGCGGATTTATAAAAAAGGTATCCGTGATGGAAAAAAATTTAAAACAGAAACAGAGGTGTAAGGATATGCACAGTGAACAGACAGAACTGCATTTACTGCACATGGTTGAAAGAGCACAGATGGGAATGCAGGGCGAAGAAAAAGAAATCGAAGAATTATTATTTGATGAAGTCTATACGCTTGTTTATACCATTTATAAAGAAGATGAAAAGACACGCAAGGCTGTTCATGCCATTTTAAAAAGATATGTGGAAGGCTTAAGGGACAGAAAAATTCTTGATGTCCACAAAAATGTACAGGTCTATGCCATTCTGCGGATTTATCAGGCACTGAATAAGAAAAACGGTGAACTGTATACACGACAGGATTCCATGAAGGAATACGAATATGCGGTTATCGCAGACGATACAGAATTTGAAGCTGTTGCGGATACGTATGCGGATGCCTTTGAAAGCATCCATGCTTATCGGAAAAAGCCGGAAGCATTCCGTAAGATGAAGGCGGAGAAGATGATTTTAGCGGCACTGTATATGTATGAAAAATGTACTGTCGATGAAATCAGCAGAACGTTAAAAATTGATAAAGATATTGTAAAAAATGAGATTGCCACATTGAAAGCCGTGGTTATGGAAGCCGGAAAGGCAAAGCGGGCAGAAAAAAATGAAGCCGTACACACCCATCATACGGGTACGCACAAGGCGGCAGAGGAAGAAAAGGGATTTACGGACTATCTGTTCCCGCAGCTCGGCAGAGGTGTGCGCACGGGCATTGACGTAGCGGCATCGGTGCTTGTGCTGGCGGCATATTTTCTGATTTTTCGGTAAATCTATTGAAACAGTGTGCAAATTAGTGTATCATTAATTAATTGCATATATGTAGAGGATGCTGAAATGAGGATTTATTTATGAAACTGATTATACAGATTCCATGTTTTAACGAAGCGGACACATTAGAGGTGACGTTAAATGATCTGCCAAAGCATATCGATGGAATAGACGAAATAGAATATCTGATTATAGATGACGGAAGCCACGATAATACGGCGGAGGTCGCAAAAAAATGGGGCGTGAATTACGTTGTGCGCTTCCGGAGAAATAAAGGACTTGCCAAAGGCTTTATGGCGGGACTTGACGCCTGTTTAAAAAACGGTGCGGACATTATTGTCAATACCGATGCAGACAACCAGTACTGTGGTGCGGATATTGAAACACTGGTACGTCCGATACTGGAAAAAAGAGCGCACATTGTAATCGGAGAACGTCCGATTGACGATACGGAGCATTTTTCGCCGTTAAAGAAAAAGCTGCAGCATTTCGGAAGCTGGGTTGTGCGCAAGGCAAGCAAGACCACTATACCCGATGCGCCGAGTGGATTCCGCGCCTATTCAAGAGAAGCGGCAATGCGCATCAATGTCATCAACGATTATACGTATACGCTGGAAACGATTGTACAGTCCGGCAGGGAGAAAATGGCGGTGATTTCCGTGCCGATCCATACCAATCCGGAATTAAGGGAATCCAGACTGTTCCACAGTATGTGGGGTTATATCAAAAAATCTATGCTGACAATTGTGCGCACGTATCTGATGTACCGCCCGCTGTATTTCTTTTTTATGCTGGGCAGTATTTTAGCATTGGTCGGTGTCGGATTTTTTGTGCGGTATTTTGTCTTTTTCTGCTCCGGTGAAGGCGGCGGACATTTACAGTCACTGATACTGGCAAGCACGCTGTTAATTGTCGGATTTCAGACGATTGTCGTAGGACTGCTGGGAGATGTGATTTCCGCAAACCGTAAGATTTTGCAGGATGTACAATATCATGTCCGCAAAATGGATTACAGCAGACAGGAACAGGAAGATGAAAAATCTTCCGATTTGGTAAAAAATGAAACAGGGTTATCGAAATGAAAAAAAGATTGCTTATAACAGGCTCGACATTTCCACGATACGCAGGGGATACTGAACCGCGTTTTGTACTGGATCTGGCAAAGAACATGAAAGAATATGCGGAGGTGACGGTCCTGGTACCGGCGGCACCCGGCGCGGCAGACAGGGAAGAACTCGAAGGCGTGCAGGTGGTGCGCTATCACTACTTTCCGATTCATTCATTAGAAACATTATGTTATCCCGGAGCAATCGTACCCAGAATCAGAGAAAAGAAAGTCAGGGGACTGCTGGTTCCCTGGCTTTTTGTGTCTTTATATGTCCATTTATTTAAAATGCGCCGGGAATACGATATTGTACAGGCAAACTGGCTGATTCCTCAGGGCATTGTGCAGTCCTTTATTAAAAAGCCTTATGTGGTAACAGGGCATGGCGGTGATGTGACGTCCTTAAATAAAGGTATTTTAAAGGTACTAAAAAAACGCTGTTTAAAGAATGCGGCGGGGGTTACGGCGGTATCACAGCCGCTCATGGATGTCTTAAATGGCATTTATGAAAATCCGAAGCAGGCGGTTATTTCAATGGGGTGTGATACGGCGATGTTCGGGCAGGAGCACCGTGTGGAAAATTATTTCGGACAGGGTGATAAAAAGGTTGTGCTGTTTGTCGGCCGCCTTGCGGAAAAGAAAGGCGTTTCATATGCCATAGAGGCCATGCGCCAGGTCAACAATGCAATGCTTGTCATCGCAGGCGACGGACCGTTAAAAAGCAAGCTGCAAAGGCAGGCGGAAACGGTGCAGAAGGAAAGCGGTAGTACGATTCTTTTTTTGGGGGCAAAGACCCACGAAGAATTAAAAGGCATTTATGCTTCTGCGGATTTATTTGTCATGCCGAGCATAACGGCAAAGGACGGCGATAAAGAGGGCTTCGGACTGGTGATACTGGAAGCGTTTGCTTCGGGACTGCCGATTGTGGCAAGCCGCTCCGGTGGTATTACCGACATCGTAAAAGACGGTGTCAACGGGTATCTGGCGGAGGAAAAAGACGTTTCCGGGCTGGCAGACAGAATCAATATTGTGTTGCAGGATAAAAACATATATAATAAAATGCAGACAGAAGCAAAGAAAACGGCACAGCGGTATGATTACTGCGAGATTGCAAAGCGTTATGCCGTATTTTTAAATTTATAAGTAAGATGTACGAGAGATTATAAAGTAAAAGAATAGCAAAATGAGCAGGAATGGAGTAAAAATATGGGGAAAAATGACGAATTGTTAATTCAGCTGATTCACGAGGAAATACAGGGGGAAGGCGGCGGATTTGAAAAATTCTGTGAGCTGGCAACAGACGATGTTTTTGAAACGGTAAAGACCGTATTTCCGACCAATGTAACCCAGCAGAAAAAAGCCGTTAAGCAGATTCTGGTGCGGATGTACCAGCGGATAGACGAGGCGGATTTGACGGATTTACATACATGGATGCACAAGTTTTCAATGGATGTACTGGAAAAGAACTATCCGAGGGAAGTAAAATCAGCAAAACAGCGCGAACAGGAGCAGATACAGGCAGATAAAGCACAGAAAGCAAAAGCGGACAAGGCACAGGGAAACGAACCGGAAGCTGAAATTGATAGAGAAGAAGACCAGGATGACCTGATTGCGGCAGCAATGGCGGCATTTGAGCGCCTTCAGGACGAACAGCCGGAAACACAGGTGCAGATTCCAAAGGAAGCAGAAAGCTTTTTTGAACCGGAAACCGAAGACAGTGAGGCGGTTTCTTCAAAGAAGCAGGCAACGCAGGAAGTTGACACCGCGGGAATCCAGCTTGAATCAGAGCAGAATCAGCCGGAGAAAAAGCCGGTGCATGAAATCCGGGTCGAACCGATACCGGAAGTAAAAAAAGAAAACAAAAGCACACATCCGGTACAAGAAAACGCTGAACAACAAAAAAATACCGGAAAAACAAAAAACAGCGCAAAGCAAAAAAAAGCACAGAAAGCGGAAGAAAGAATGCAGGAGGAACTTCCTGATATTGAGGAAGACCTTGCTGATGACACCAATGATATACTTGGTGATTTTGAAGAAGATGAAGAAAAAGAAGTCGCAGGCGCGCTGGCTGCATTTTTTAAAGAGAATGCCAATGTAAAGAAGCTGGTGATTGCGGCAGTTCCGTGTGTGATTGCGGTCATTGTTGTGATTGCTTTACTGGCGGGTGGCAACAAGAACAAGACAGCCACGGTAAGCAATACGGCAAAACCAACAAAGGCACAGGCGACAACGCAGGCAGAAACCACACAGGCGGCAACGGTTCCGACAACAGAAAGCGCACAGACAGCAGAAACCACGCAGGAGGCTGTAACCAAAGAACAGACAACAAAAAATACACAGAAGGTGACAACAGCTTCAAATTCAAGAACCACACAGGCGGCAACAAGACGAAGCACAACAACCCAGCAGACGACCGAGAGAACACAGAGCAGTACGAGCGCGGCAGCGTCTGATGACGGTGATGATTCGGGCAGCAGCGCAGGCGGGGAGGATACGACCGAACAGGTAACGGAAAGTCCGACCGAAGAACAGACAAGCAAAGAGGAAAAGACGACACAATATGAAACGCAGGCGCCGACATCCAAGCCGTCCATGGCACCGGCAAAGAGAGATTAACAAAATGATATATTGATTAAAATGGGAAGCTGCAGTCCGGAGCTTCCCATTTTTGTTCATTATTGCATAAATGGCAAAACTGTGCTATATTTACCAATATATGATTTTAACGTGGGGAAATATGTGGACATCGATACAGTAAAATCAGTTAAATTTTTTAAAATATACGGAGGTTGTGATGAAAGTAGTATTACTTGCAGGTGGATTTGGAACAAGAATTAGTGAGGAGAGCCATCTGAAACCAAAGCCGATGATTGAAATCGGAGGAAAGCCGATTTTATGGCACATTATGAAAGAATATTCCCATTATGGGTATAATGACTTTATCATCTGCTGTGGTTATAAGCAGTATGTGATTAAGGAGTGGTTTGCAGATTATGCGCTTCACAATTCGGATGTGACATTTGACTTTACACAGGGCGGTAAGATGACAGTTCACAATAACTTTTCAGAACCATGGAAGGTTACACTCGTTGATACCGGTTTAAATACCATGACAGGCGGACGTGTAAAGAGAATCCAGCCGTATGTCGGAGATGAAACCTTTATGCTCACTTACGGCGACGGTGTCTGTGATGTGAATATCAATGAACTGGTGAAGTTCCATCAGTCCCACGGCAAGATTGCAACGATGACATCTGTCAGTGTCGGACAGCGTTTCGGCGTACTTGATATTGATGAGAACAATACCATCCGTGCATTCCGCGAAAAGCAGGATTCTGACGGAAGCCGTATTAATGCGGGATATATGGTATTAGAACCGAAGATTTTTGATTTTATTGAAGGCGATTCCACAGTATTTGAAAAGGCACCGCTTGAAAAATGTGCCGAACTCGGAGAATTAAAGGCATACAACTACAATGGTTTCTGGCAGTGCATGGATACTAAGAGAGAAATGGAAAAATTAGAAGAACTCTGGCAGTCCGGCAAAGCACCTTGGAAGTCATGGGAATAAGGAGAACGACAATGGATTTGAGTTTTTATAAAGGCAAAAAAGTCCTGATTACAGGACACACAGGATTTAAAGGAAGCTGGCTTTGCAGAATCCTTGTAGGCGCAGGTGCACAGGTGACAGGCTATTCTCTGACACCGCCGACCGAGCCGAATCTTTTTTCAATGGCAGATGTCGAAGATAAAATGGAATCTGTCATTGGAGATATCCGTGATTTAGCACATTTAAAAGAAGTCTTTGAAAAGACCCAGCCGGAAATCGTACTGCACCTTGCGGCACAGCCGATTGTGCGCGATTCCTATAAAGACCCGGTATATACCTATGAAACCAATGTTATGGGAACGGTCAATATCTGTGAATGTGTACGTATCAATCCGTGTGTAAAGTCTTTTTTAAATGTCACAACGGACAAGGTTTACGAAAATAAGGAATGGGCATGGGGTTATCGTGAAAATGAACCGCTGGACGGATATGACCCGTATTCTAACAGTAAGTCCTGCTCAGAGCTGGTTACACACAGCTATATCAACTCCTTCTTTAATGATATGCCGGTAGCCGTATCGACCGCAAGAGCCGGAAATGTTATCGGCGGCGGCGATTTTGCCAATGACAGAATCGTACCGGATTGTGTCCGTGCGGCATTAAAGAAAGAAGATATTATTGTAAGAAATCCACATTCCACAAGACCGTACCAGCATGTCTTAGAACCACTGGCAGCATACCTTTTAATTGCGATGAAGCAGTACGAAGACAAGTCTTATGCGGGATTTTATAATGTAGGACCGGATGAGAGTGACTGCATTACTACAGGCAATCTTGTGGATACATTCTGTGCAAAATGGGGCGAAGGTTTAAAGTGGGTCAACAAGTATGACGGCGGTCCTCATGAGGCTAACTTCTTAAAGCTGGACTGCTCAAAGTTAAAGACAACCTTTGGCTGGAAGCCGGTATGGAATTTTGATACAGCAATTGAAAAGAGCGTGGCGTGGTCTAAGGTCTATGCGGCAGGCGGAGATATTCCTGCATGTATGGACGCACAGATTGCGGAATTTTTTGATAAATAAAGACAAATCCGATGAACAACAGAAAGGAATTATAGAATGTTTGAAAATAAGAATGAATTAGAAGCAAGAGAAGAGATTTTATCCTTTGTAGATGAATACTGTAAAAAATATCATGCAAAAAAAGAATATCACGAAGGTGACAGAATTTCCTACGCAAGCCGTGTTTATGACAGTGCAGAAATGAAGAATCTTGTGAATTCCGCACTGGAATTCTGGCTGACAGCAGGTCACTACACAGATGAATTTGAAAAGAAATTCGGTGAATACTTAAATGTAAAGTATGTATCGGTTGTAAACTCCGGTTCATCTGCCAACTTAAACGCATTTATGGCACTGACTTCTCCGCTGTTAGGTGACAGAAGAATTAAAAGAGGGGACGAGGTTATCACGGTTGCAGCAGGTTTCCCGACAACCGTAACACCGGCAATCCAGTACGGTGCAGTACCGGTATTTGTAGATGTAACGATTCCTCAGTACAATATTGATGTTACAAAGTTAGAAGAAGCATACAGCGAAAAGACAAAGGCTGTCATGATTGCACATACACTCGGTAATCCGTTTGATTTAACTGCCGTAAAGGATTTCTGCGATAAGCACAACTTATGGCTTGTTGAAGATAACTGTGATGCACTGGGTTCTAAGTACAACTACAAGGGCGAAGAAAAGTTCACAGGTACAGTCGGTGACATCGGAACATCCAGCTTTTATCCGCCACACCACATGACAATGGGCGAAGGCGGCGCTGTTTATACAAACAACCCACTGTTAAATAAGTGTATCCGTTCTTTCCGTGACTGGGGACGTGACTGTGTCTGCCCATCCGGCAGGGACAACCTGTGCGGACACCGTTTTGACAAGCAGTACGGTGAACTTCCGTTAGGATATGACCACAAGTATGTATATTCTCATTTCGGATATAACTTAAAGGCAACCGATATGCAGGCAGCAGTCGGCTGTGCACAGCTTGAAAAATTCCCTTCTTTCGTAGAAAGAAGAAGACATAACTTTGACCGTTTAAGAGCGGCACTCGAAGGTATTCAGGATAAGGTGATTTTACCGGTACCGTGTGAAGGTTCACGTCCAAGCTGGTTTGGTTTCTTAATTACGGTAAAAGAAGGCATTGACAGAAAGAAAGTTGTTGAATACATTGAAAACCACGGTGTACAGACAAGAAATCTGTTTGCGGGCAACTTAATTAAGCACCCATGCTTTGACGAAATGCGTGCAACAGGAGAAGGTTTCCGTGTAGTCGGCGGATTAGACAACACAGACCGTATTATGAACGATACGTTCTGGGTAGGTGTATATCCGGGCATGACAGACGAAATGATTGACTATATGGCAAAGACCATTACGGAGGCTGTAAACCAGTAAACAATGAGTGAAAAAAACAAGGCACTGATAAACCAGATCATCCGTTTTGGGCTGGTCGGCATATCCAATACGATTGTATCCTATGTTATTTACGCCGTAGCGTTTGCACTGACAGATAATTATTTTCTTGCAAATGTGTTAAGCTGGCTGTTAAGCGTTCTGCACGCTTACATCTGGCAGAATGTATTTGTATTTAAAGAAGATAAAAATGTACAAAAGAGAGTCTGGTGGAAGGTTCTTTTAAAGACGTATGCAGCATACGCATTTACCGGGCTGCTGCTCAACAACCTTTTGCTGTGGCTGTGGGTGGACGTCATTGACATTTCAAGATTCTGTACAGGAATTGCCAATGGGCTTACGGGAATCGGCATTGTGCTGACGGACAGGGAGCTTTCAGGATATCTGGGACCGGTGCTGAATATGTTTGTCACGATACCGGTGAATTTTGTAATGAATAAATTCTGGGCATACCGCCAAAAGGAGTAAGTATGAAAGTAAAATTATCGTCATATGTTTCACAGTTTCTTGTAGATCACGGCATTACCCATGCCTTTACCGTTACAGGCGGTGGTGCAATGCACTTAAATGACAGTCTGGGACATCAGGAAGGACTGACCTGTGTATACAATCATCATGAACAGGCATGTGCAATTGCGGCAGAAAGCTATGCAAGAATTCATAATAAGATTGCAGCACTTTGTGTTACAACGGGACCGGGCGGTACAAATGCAATGACCGGTGTTGTCGGAGGCTTTCTGGATTCGATTCCGATGCTTGTTATTTCCGGTCAGGTGCGTTTTGACACGACAGCCAGAAGTACGGGACTTGCGCTCCGCGCCATGGGCGACCAGGAATTTGATATTACAAAGTCAGCGGCAGCGATGACAAAATATGCCGAAATGGTGACAGATCCGAAGCGTATCCGTTACTGTCTTGAAAAGGCATATTATATTGCAACGACAGGCAGACCGGGTCCGTGCTGGATTGATATTCCGGTGAATTTTCAGGGAAGCTATATCGAAACGGAAGAACTGGAAGGGTTTGACCCGGCAGAATATGAAGCGGAGCAGGCACCGGCAATTCCCGATGAAACAGTTGACCTTATTCTCGATAAAATCCGCAGTGCAAAGCGTCCGGTATTTTATGCGGGAAACGGTATCCGCATTTCCGGTGGATATGAAGATTTCCGCAAAGTTGTGGAACTGCTTGGCATTCCGGTAGCGACGGGCTGGGACAGCATTGATGCCATTGAAGACGAACACCCGCTGTATGTGGGACGCGGCGGCATTATGGGCGACCGCGCCGGTAACTTTGCCGTACAGAACGCGGACTTAGTCTTTGCGTGCGGCAACCGTTTAAGTATCCGTCAGGTGGGCTATAACTGGAAGACATGGGCAAGAGAAGCCTATGTCATTGTCAATGATGTGGATGAAGCTGAGTTAAAGAAGCCGACCTTGCATGTGGATTTACCGGTATGGGGCGATGCAAAGGAACTGCTTGCAAAAATGGTTTCATGCCTTGAGGCAGAACAGGCAGCCGGAAATACACCGTTATTTAAAGAGAGCAGCTGGGTAGAAAGATGTCAGGAATGGAAGGCAAAGTATCCGGTTGTACAGAAAAAACATTATGAAGACACGAAGCATACCAATGTGTATGCATTTATTAAAGAATTAAGTAGCCGTCTGTCAGAAGGACAGGTGACGGTTGTCGGCAACGGCTCAGCATGTGTAGTCGGAAGCCACGCTTATGTCATTAAAAAAGGACAGCGCTTTATTATCAACTCTGCGATTGCTTCCATGGGATATGACCTTCCGGCAGCAATCGGTGCGGTAGTTGCAGAACACGGCAATCTTGCATTAAACAGAGAAGCGTTAAAGCATGACGACATTAAAGATGTGATTTTAGTCACAGGGGACGGCAGTATCCAGATGAATATTCAGGAATTACAGACGATTATTCATCATCAGATGCCGGTAAAGATATTTGTAATCAATAATCAGGGGTATCATTCAATCCGTCAGACACAGACGAATCTGTTTGAGAAGCATTTTGTCGGTATCGGACCGGAAAGCGGCGATTTAAGCTTTCCGGATATGGGCAAATTAGCGCCGGCTTACGGTTATCCGTTCTTTAGATGTGAAACCAATGCACAGCTTGATGAAACCATTTCAAAGGTGCTGGCAGTTAAAGGACCGGCAATCTGTGAGATTATGGTGTCTACCGAACAGAAATTTGAACCGAAGTCAGCGACAAAGCGGTTAGAAGACGGTACACTCGTATCGCCGCCGCTGGAAGACTTAGCACCGTTCCTTGACAGGGATGAATTTTACAGTAATATGATTATAAAGCCGATTTCATAGGGGAGAAGAAATTGAAACGAGCAGTTATTACGGGACCGACCGGTGCAATTGGAACAGCACTGATTGCAGAACTGATAAGCCACGGAATTGAAGTGGAAGCAGTTGTAAGACCGGATTCCAGAAGAACAGACAATATTCCAAAGTCACCGCTGGTACACATTGTGCCGTGTGATTTAAAAGAATTAAAAACATTGCATGAAAAGATAAAACACGCAGACGTATTTTACCACTTTGGCTGGGACGGGACGTTTGGCAACAGCCGTAACAACGCTTACGGACAGCTTGAAAATGTCCGTTATGCGTTAGATGCCGTAGAAGCTGCCGCTGCACTGGGCTGTACGACATTTGTCGGCGCCGGCTCACAGGCAGAATACGGACGGGTGGAAGGCAGCTTAAATGCGTCTACACCGGCATTTCCCGAAAACGGCTACGGGATTGCAAAGCTCTGTACAGGTCAGATGACAAAAATCCTTTGTGAACAGAAGGGTATCCGCCATATCTGGACAAGGATTCTCAGCATTTACGGACCGTTTGATGGGGCAAAGACAATGGTTATGAGTACGATTGTCAGCCTCCTGAAAGGCGGGCGGCCGCAGTGTACCGCAGGAGAACAGATGTGGGATTACCTTTACAGCGCGGATGCAGGATATGCCATGTATCTTCTCGGAGAGAAAGGCGTGTCCGGTAAGACTTACTGTATCGGCGGTGGAACGGCAAGACCGCTTCGGGAATACATCGAAGCAATCCGTGATGCGGCAGCACCGGGGGCAGAGATTGGATTTGGAGAAATTCCTTATCAGGAAAAGCAGGTGATGTATCTGTGCGCAGATATTTCCGATCTGGAAAAAGACACAGGCTTTGCGCCGCGTGTAACGTTTGCGGAGGGAATTGAAAAAACCGTAGACTGGTGCAGGAAGAATTACGTATAAAGGAATAGAAGCGATGAAAAAGATTAGTATTATGGTGCCATGCTATAACGAGGAAGAAAATGTGGTTCCGTTAAGCGAGGCATTGATTGCGATGTTTGAAAAAGACCTCCCGCAGTATGATTATGAAATTTTGTTTATTGATAACGATTCAAGAGATACAACAAGGGTGAAGTTAAGAGCACTCTGTGAGAATAACAAAAAAATCAAAGCGATTTTTAATGCAAAGAATTTCGGTCAGTTTAATTCACCGTATTACGGCATTTTACAGACCGAGGGTGACTGTACGATTCCGGTCTGTGCGGATTTCCAGGACCCGATTGATGTTATTCCGCGGCTTGTTGCAGAGTGGGAAAAAGGATATAAAATTGTCTGTGCAGTAAAGACCAGCAGTAAGGAAAATCCGGTGATGTATTTCCTGCGTTCTTGCTATTACAAGATGATTAAGAAAATGTCTTCCGTAGACCAGATTGAGCATTTTACGGGCTTTGGACTGTATGATAAAAGCTTTGTACAGGTTCTGCGCGATTTAAAGGACCCGATTCCGTTTATCCGTGGCATTGTCGGCGAGCTGGGCTTTAAGCGCACGGAGATTGAATATACACAGGCACAAAGACGTGCCGGCAAGACCCATAACAATTTTTATACGTTGTATGATGCGGCAATGCTAAGCTTTACGTCTTATACGAAAATCGGGCTGCGTATTGCAACCTTTTTAGGCGCTGCCTGCGCAGGACTCAGTGTCATTGTGGCAATTATTTATTTTATTCTGAAATTAATATACTGGAACAGATTCCAGGCAGGTATGGTTCCACTGATTATTTTAGTCAGCCTGACCAGTTCACTCCAGCTGTTCTTTATCGGACTGCTTGGGGAATATATTTTAAGCATGAACAAGCGTCTGATGAACAGACCGCTGGTAGTGGAAGAAGAACGACTCAATTTCAAACCGGAGAAGCCGGAACAGGAATAACGCTTTGAGCAGATTGGAGATTGTATGAAGTGTGTAATACTTGCCGGAGGCAGTGGTGACAGCCTTTGGCCGCTCTCAAGAAAAAATTATCCGAAGCAGTTTATGAATATTAAAGAGGGACGATCTTTATTGCAGGAAACGGTTGTCAGAAATATGCCGTTTTGCGATGAATTTATTATTGTGACAAAGGAAAGCTACCGCAATATTGTAAACGGTCAGATGAAAGCATTCCAGAGCCTCAAGTATCGTGTTGTACTTGAAGGCAGTCCAAAGGGAACCGCTGCGGCAATTATGCTTGGCAGCCAGTTCTGCAACCAGTCCGAACTGGTGTTTGTTGTGACGGCTGACAACCTGATTGAGGGGCAGGAATATAAGGATGCAATTATTCGGGCAAAGGAGCTTGCAAAACAGGGCAGTATTGTTGCACTTGGTGTAAAGCCGGCAAAGAAAAATTCCAATTTCGGATATCTGTTAAGAGATGAGGAAAATGTCCTTAAATTTATTGAAAAAATCCGTCTGGACGATGATGAGAGCTTTGGCTATGACGATGGATTTTTATGGAACAGCGGTATGTTTTTATACCGTGCAGGGGATTTAATCAATGCGGCGAGGGCAATTTGTCCGGAACTCTATGATACCTGCCGGATGGCAAAGCGGAAGGTTGCAGCAATCCGCCGTACCGTGCGTTTTTCGCAGAAGGTCATGAAAGACATTCCACAAGGCAGTATTGAGCGCCTGATTTTTGAAAAGTTAAAGGATATGAAGGTCGTGGAAACGGCATTCCGCTGGAAAGATGTCGGGAATGTCTGCGACTTAGATGAAAATTCAAGTGTATCCCACAGCGAAAATGTCTTAAAAAACCACTGTGAAGATGTAATGGTTATTAACAGTGCAGACAGACAGCTTGTGGTGACAAATGATATTCAGGATGTTGTTGTTGTAAATACCGAAGATGCCGTTTACGTATCTTCCAAGGAACGCGTTGATGACATTAAAAATATTATTTCCGAGAATAAAGAAAAGTATGAAAATTACTTTGATTATAACCGGATTTCTTACAGAGAATGGGGAATCCATGAACTGCTTAATGCCTCAGACGGTTACAAGGTCAAAAAGGTAACGGTATTTCCGGGCATGAGCATGAATCTGCATCAGCATGAAATGCGCAGTGAGCATTGGTCTGTTGTAGAAGGAACGGCAACGATTACATTAGGAACGAAAACAAAAGACTATCATAAGTATGAAAGTGTTTTTGTCCCGATTGGCATGAAGCATAAGGTTGCCAATAAAACCGATAAAAATGTAGTCATTATCGAAGTCGGTATCGGTGAAATCTTATCCGAAAGCGATATGGTAAAGATATACAGTCAGGAAAGTGACGGAACGGCAGAGGACAATTATGTCAAAGCTGCTAATGAGCCGGTTGTCAAGTTAGATCCGGCGTTTAAGGATAATTTGTGGGGCGGCACAAAGCTTCGCACGGTATTCGGTAAAAAGTGTGATTATGACGTTATCGGCGAAAGCTGGGAGCTTTCCGCACACCCGGACGGACAGAGCCGGATTGCAGACGGCAGATATAAGGGCATGCTCTTTAATGACTATCTGTCCATTATCGGAAAAGAGGCGCTTGGCTGGAAGTGTCAGGCACAGGATCGTTTTCCGGTACTGATTAAATTTATTGATGCAAAGCAGGCATTATCAATCCAGATTCACCCGGACGATGAATATGCACTGGAAAATGAAGGCGAATACGGAAAGAACGAGATGTGGTATGTCATTGACTGTGAGCCGGGTGCATACCTTTACTGCGGACTTTCAAAGGACGTATCCAAAGAGGAGATTGAAGAACGTATTGCGAACAATACGATTACAGAGGTGTTAAACCGCATAGATGTAAAGCCGGGCGATGTCGTTATGGTAAAAGCAGGAACAATCCATGCGATTGGTGCGGGCATTTTAATCTGTGAAATCCAGCAGAATTCCAACAGTACATACCGCATGTACGATTACGACAGAAGGGATAAGTTCGGCAATCCGCGTGAACTGCACGTTGCAAAGGCACTGGACGTTGTCGATACCAAAGCCTATGTCAAGGATGAAAACTGCGAAGTGATTCTGGAGAAAAACGATGCCTATACACTGGAACGTCTGGTACAGTGCAAGTATTTTGAATGCCTGAAATATGACATTTATTCAGAAGTCAAAATCGGCATGGATGAAACATCTTTCCTGTCTGTTTTATTTATTTCCGGTGAGGGAACCATTGAAACGGATGACGGTAATAAGACGATGCAGTACAAGGCAGGCGAAAGCTTCTTTATCAGCGCTGGCAAGCGTTCGGTTGTAATAAAGGGAACAGGAACCTGTATCGTTACGCATGTTTAAAATGAAAACTATAAAAGCAAAAGCACACAGGTGTTAAAAATGATGAAAAAAAAGAGCGTAAAAGCAGCATTTTATGCTGGGGCGGTAATACTTGCCTGTTTTTACCTGTTGGTATTGTGGTGGGGTAAAAATCCGGACGTAGGACTGGAATACAGAATGTATTATCTGACCCATGAGCTTTCTGACTGGCCGGGCTACGGAAAACTGTCCTATGAACCGGGAACGACAGAATATTGTACGACACTCAAAGATAAAGACGGAAATGAGCGCAGTATCAATGTATGCCGCCGCAAGGGAAAAGGCTGGAAGGAAGACCAGTACGAGGGCAGTACAAACAGCGGAAAGGACGCATATCTTTATTACGTGTTAAACCGCACGGCAGAGAATGCCTCCTATCAGTGTGAAGTCACGGAGTTTGCGGGAAACGGCAGGGTCGAAGTTTACTGCAACGACAGAAAAATTGGAGAAATACAGGGTACAGGAACATTTACATTTGAAATCGGAAAACTTGAGGAAAAGGAATGTGACACGATTCATTTTGTGGCAGATAATGTGACATTCTGTCTGTGGAGCAGTGCCATTCTTTAAAATAAAGGAGTTATATGAAAGAGAAAGTGAACGTTTTGGCAAAGAAATTAAAGCCATACAGTATCCCGGGGGCGATTACCCTGGCAGTTGTATTAATTACGCTGATTTTAAAAGGAATCTGGCCGTTTGGCGGAAACCGGATTGATTATTTTGACAATATGCAGCAGGTCGCGCCGCTGTATGCACATCTGTGGGATTTCATGCACGGAAAGGCATCGCTGTGGTTTGACTGGTATACGGGACTCGGAACGAATGTATCCATGAGTATTTCAGCCTTTTCAATGTTAAGTCCGTTTAATCTGCTGTTATATTTAGTCCCGAGAAACCTCATTTTAGAGAGCATTTCCATACTGACGGCAGTAAAAATGGTATTTATGTCCGTTGCAATGTATGCATTGCTCAATCACAAATTCCCGAAGCTGCTCTATCCGGTAAAGACAGCGTTTGCCGTGATGTATTCGCTGTGTGGATACGTCATTTTATACGGCTCCTGCTTTACACCGTGGATGGACATTGTTGCACTGTTCCCGCTGCTGATGCTGGCGCTGGACAGACTGCTGACAACGGGAAAGAAGCTGTTTTACATCTTTATGGTGGCATTAAGCTTTATCATTAATTACTATTTAAGCGCAATGGCGCTCATTTACGTATTTTTAGTCAGCGGTGTCTATATTTTACTGCTGTGTGAGCGCAAAGAATGGAAAAAGCACGCATGGAATTTAGGAATCGGTACGGTGGCGGGCATGGGACTGTCCTGCTTTGTATTAATTCCGGTATTTATGCAGTTATCCGGTTCACAGAGAGGAAATGCGGGCGGCAGTATTGTATCGCAGTATCTTGGCTGGATTAAAGGTGCGATTGTTACAGACGGCTCTATGGCGGCATTCCAGCGTTATATGATGCTGTACGGATTAAGCTTTGTGCTTGCTGTGATTCTTATCGGGTTAAAGAAGTATAAAGAAGATAAAAAAATGTGCCGTGTGATGGCGTGCCTGCTTGGAATTGCCCTGCTTCCGATGTTTGTGGAAGGCATCAATTTAATGTGGCACTTCGGCTCTTACAACGGCTATACATTAAGAAACGGTTTCCTGATTGCATTTACACTGCTTTGCATGGGTGCGTATTATGCACAGAAAATGTTTGCGGATATGCCGCTTGAGAAGAAGTATATCAAACGTCAGATTGTGATTGCGGCGGTAATGTGCCTGGTATATGCAGCCGGTTATCTGCTGATTCCGCAGAATAACGAGATTCTTGCGACAATCTTTTTTGTGGCAGTCTTTATCACGATGTTTATCGTTTATTTAAGAAAACTCAAAGAAGAAAAGGACGAATTTAACGTTAAATCCGTGCTTGCCGTGATTGCGGTGGAAGTTTTCTTAGGGGCATTTGCACTGATTGGTCCGCCGAAGTTTTATACCTATGAAGCGTACCAGGTCGGTGATTATGTGCAGTATGCCAATGAAGCCTATGAAGCACTTGATATTGAAGAATCGGCAACAGACCGTATTGTCAATCCGGATATCAGCCTAAATGCCAATTATCCGCTGATACTGCGCCGTGGCGCACTGTCAAGCTTTACGGCGGCATTAGAGAGTGACACACAGACTTTTGCAAAAAAATGGGGATATTCAAAATATTTTCTGTGGCTGTTAGATTCCGGCGGAACCGTCTTTACGAATGCACTGTTTCATGTAACGGAGGCCGTCAATCAGAATGACTTGGACCCGGCGCTGTATACACTGGAAAAAAGTTATGCAGATTACGACATAGACAGTAAAGAAGCACCGCAGGAAGGATATAAATTATATTCTGCCAATTACCGGCTTCCGTTTGCAATGACCGTAGCGTCATCTTTTGCATCAGAAGACTTGGGCGTGGACTGGGTTGACTTACATAATAAGTTCTATACGGCACTTTCGGGAGATAAGGAACCGCTGGTAAAGGGTATGTCGTATTCTGTAAAAAAGAGTGATACAGTACTGGAATATAATACACAGACAAGCGGCAATGCAGCAGTGTATTTAAAGATTGTGGATATCAATAACCGCAACAGTGATGCCAATGCATCATGGCTGATCAGCTCCATGCATGTCTATGTCAATGACAAAGAAGTGCCGGTGCCGACACTGGGTGATGTGGAAAATACAGCGTACTTTACGGATTATAACAACAATCTGCTGTATCTGGGCTGTTTTGACAATGAGAGTATCGATATCCGTATTGAATACGATGACCCTTGGTATTTAAAAGTCAGCGAAGTCAGCTTTGCACAGCTGGATATGGATAAGATGGAGAAGTTGTGCAGAGCGTATGAAAATACAAAATGCGATGTATCTTATACCAATGATTCACTGACTGTTAAGCTTGACGGTTCGGCAACGAAAAATTATGCGTTGATACCGGTGGTTTACAGCAAAAACTGGAAAGTCAGCGTCAACGGGCAGCAGGTGCAGGCAAAAGAAATCGCAGGACTTTTTACAGGGGTAAAGATTCACTCCGGTGAAAATACAATTACCATGGAATTTGAACCACAGGGCAGAAAAGAAGGACTGCTGATTACGCTTGCTACATTTTTAATACTGGTTGTATGCCTTGTCATTGACCACTTTAAGAAAATCAATGTTCCGGCATGGATTCAGTATTGTGCGGTATTTGTATGGCTTCAGCTGCTCAATGCAGTAGCCGTTGCAATGTTTTTAATACCGGTGATTGCTGCAGTTCCGGCGTTTCTGTACCAGATTATATTAAAAATTATGCAGATTTTATAATAAAATGGGGCGGCATCCAATCGTGATAGGCGTCCCATTTTTGATTTTGGGCAAAAACAAATATCCCTGATGGCAGATGGGAAACCGCCTGCGCGAAATTCTTATCACAGCTTTGCGGCAAAACCGCTTAGAAATGAGGTAAATATGGAAAGACTGGCTAAAATATATAGAGAAAACGAAAATTTCCGGCTGATTTTAAAACTGTTTTTTATACTGCTGATGTCCCGCCTGTTTATGCTGGTGCTGATGGTGATTTATAACGTGTATATGGGAACGGACCGTTCCATTGCATTTTTAATGAACCAGTGGGATGCCAAGCGGTACCAGTTTATGATTGATAACGGATATACATTTCCGCTGGATACGGACCCACAGGCAAACTGGGCATTTTTCCCGATGTATGTGATGGTCTGCCGGTTTGTGAAAATGCTGACCTTCGGTGTAATGGACACGTACTGGGTCGGTATGACGGTATCAACGGTATGTATTTTTATCGCTGCATTTACAGCAGTTAAATATATGAGTCTGGTGCGTGGTGGCAGGAGTGAAGACTATCTTTTGATTCCGCTTCTGATGTTTGCAGGTCCCTATTCTTTTTACTTTGGTTCTGTGTATACAGAAGCGATGTTTGTGCTGTTTATTGCGCTGTTTTTCTATGCGGCAGCTAAAAAAAAGTACTTGTGGGCAGGGTTTGCCGCTGCATTTGCCAGTGCGACAAGAATTGTAGGCTGCCTGCTTGTATTTGCGCTGATTGTGGAAATGTATCTGGATTTGACGGCGGACGGTGGAAAACTTATCACATGGGCAAAAATCAAAAGCTTCATCGTGCAGATGTTGAAACTGCCGGAACACATTTTTGCGGTTATGCTGTGTCCGTTCGGTGCATTCTGCTATATGACCTTCCTGCGCTTTTTCTGTGGCGATGTGTGGGCTTATAAAAACGTGCAGATTGCATGGCGTGAAGATACGTATTTTCCGGTTGTGGGCGTTTTATGGAAAGCGTGCACCGGACAGATTGAACCGCGATATACCTATATGGGATGGTTTTGTATCGGTATTTTTGCAGTGTATGGATATATGCTTTACCGGAAATATTATTCCATGGCGGTGTTCGGAATCATTTCCCTGCTTGTGCCGCTGACCTCCCATGTCATGAGCACCTGCCGCTTTACAGTGGGCAGCTTTGTCGTATATATGGGCGTTTATGAGATTTTAAAGAGCGTACGTCCGAAAATACGCACGGCAATTCTGATATTTTTTGCATTTGCACAGATATGGCTGCTGTTTATGTGGTATAATTCAGACTGTTGGTTAATGTAAATAGAAAAGAGGGATATTTGTGAAAGTAAGAAAGAAAATTGTTGTCTGTTTTTCCGTAACGGTTTTTGTGGTACTGCTGATTGCTTCAGAGGTTCTGGTACATGGCGGTACAGTACAGACAACACCGGCACGATTACAAAAGATATCCAAAAATATATGGGACATTGTGGAAAATGATAATGAAATTGCAGGCGGTTCGTCAATGCAGACGGAAAATCAGAAACCACATGAAACCAGAAAAAGAACCATCACAGCGGAAACTGTACCGTATGATGGTGTAAAGAGAAGTATTTCCTGCTGGGGTGACAGTATGATGTACGGCTGCGCGACTACACCGGGGTTTATTACGCTGGACGGCATTACAACAAATATCAGCTATGCCACGGCACCGGATATGCTTTCGCAGTTTACGGGGCTGAAAACATACAACCTTGGTGTCAACGGAGAAACGTCAAAAGAAATTGCGACCCGTGCAGGCGGTCTTACCATGGTGGTTGACCGTGATATTGTCATTGACGGGACAGGCATTGCTGAATTTAAGCTGCAGTCTTTATATGACGGGGATAATGTTTATATGGAAGATTACAGCGGTTATAATTTTCAGTCAGACCAGACCAATATCTGTGTGATTAACGGCGAAAAATATTATGTAACCAATTCTTATGACGGTGAAAGCCAGATTTTATACGGCACAGATGTGAATATTAAAGAAGGCACACCGGTTTATACACTGGCGGCGGTGGAGCGTAAAGATGACATTCTTGTGCTGGAAATCGGCAGTAACGCAGGCTGGTATAATGACTATGATGAATTAATTGCGCAGTATGATTCCATTTTGGAAGGTACAGGCTGTAAATATTATATTATTGTCGGTGATACCGATGACCCGGAACTGTCCGTGGATATGAATAAAATTTATATCGGCATGGGCGAAACACCGTGGGAGCAGGCATTATCCAAAGCATACGGGGATCATTTTATCAACATGCGGCTCTATATGATTCAGAATGGATTAAGTGACTGCGGACTGGAAGCAACCGATGAAGATCTTGACGGCTTTACAAGAGGTGAGATTTCACAACAGCTCAGGGCAGACTGGACACATTTTAATGCGTATGGCTACTATGCCAAGGCAAAGGGAATTTATGAAAAAGGTGTCGAACTCGGATACTGGGGCGGACAATAAAATAAGAAATTTATGTGAAAAACTTGTCAGATTGTAATAAAGGTATTATAATACACAAGTCGAAACATCGAAAAATAAAAACACATCAGGATAGATTTGAAGGAGAAAATTATGTTATCAGTAGTGGTACCAACATTTAATGAAGGAAAGAATATCAGAAATCTTGTAACACAGATTGATGATGCATTAAAAGGAATTCCTTATGAAATCGTTTTTGTAGACGACAGTAAAGATGATACACCACAGGTTATTATGGAAGTTGCAAAGGATTTTCCGGCTGTACGCATGGAACACAGAACCGGTGAAACAGGACTGGCAACTGCCGTATTAAAAGGATTTTCCCTTGCAAAGGGCGAATATATGGCATGCATGGATGCGGATTTACAGCATCCGCCAATCGTTTTAAAATATATGTATAAGGCAATGGAAAGCGGTGCAGACTTCTGTATTCCGAGCCGTCTGATTCCGGGCGGCGATGACGGCGGACTCAACTGGTACAGAAAGTTTGTATCCGGTACAGCCCGTAAAATCGGTCAGTTTATGTTACCGTGCCTGCGAAAGATTTCAGACCCGACAAGCGGTCTGTTCATGTTCCGCCGCGAGGTTATTGAAAATGCCGACTTACAGCCGATTGGATGGAAGATTATGGTGGAAGTTCTTGCAATGGGTACATACAAGAAGGTTGTAGAGATTCCGTACAAGTTCCAGCAGAGAACCGAAGGTGAATCCAAGTTATCAGGTAAAGTAACGATGGAATACTTAAAGCAGTTAAAGAATTTAAGAAAGCGTTACAATAAGGCAAATCATTATGAAGTAGAGATATGGTCTACAGAGAAGATGATGGCAGAATAAAAGCTTCCTTGGATATAACACCATTTCACCGTGTTACTTAACGGCAGCCTTGAACATGCCCCTACCTCAACGTGTTACTTGACAGTAGCCATGAACATGACCCCACCTTAACGTGTTACTTAACTTCGGTGGTGTCATGTTCATGGCTGTGAGAGTGTGGGTGAGCGGATATTGGGGCGTGTTTCTGGCGTAAAGGATTGCACAATTGGAAATTTCCAATGCACGGCGGATTTCGTTAATATCCATGCGGGCGGCAATGCAAAGACAGAGAATTTTATCCCGTCCCGGATTTGCTTTTGTGCCTTTATGCCGCATTTTCATTTCCCTGATTCTTTTCTTCAAGGAAAATCTTTCTTGAAACAAAGTTCCATACCATAACAATCGCCGTTGCCACGATTTTTGAAACCAGGTAATAGTAGGTCGGGATAAACGGAGATAAGATACCGTTTAAAATCCACATGATACCATCGTTGATACCAAGACCGATAACGCTTAATACGATAAAAATAATAAACTGGGTCTGTTTGGACTGGTCGGCTCTGCCTACAAATACATATTTCATGCTGGCAAGATAGTTAAAAATAACGGATACCGTAAAGGAAATCGTTGCCGCAATGATTGAATCCATATGTAAGAACTGAACCAGCACAAAAAGCACGGCATAGTCAATGACAAAAGCGATTGCACCGACAATTCCGAACTTTACAATCTGCTCGAATAATTTTTTCATGTAATCTCCATTCCGCAGGCATTTTATGCCGCATTTTTGCTGTATGTGATACTCTACCATATTAAACGTGAAAATTTAAATAGTCAAGCGGCTTTTTCCCATTAATCCGTTGTACAATGTCTGTAAATGTGCTAAAATCAGCAAAGCGGGGAATGTTTTTTAGCAAAAGGAATTTAATAAAAACGGAGAAGAAAAAATGTCGTTTATTTCAGCAGGATTTTTTATGGCGATGGCGCTGACGGCGTGCCTGTATTATCTGATTCCGAAAAAATACCAGTGGGAGCTGCTGCTTTTTGTCAGCTTCGGCTTTTATGCCACTTACGGAATCCGTTATATGGGCTATATTTTGTTTACGATTATTACAAGCTACTGTATTACAAGGCTGATGGCTGCACAGAAAGAAAAGCTTATGCGACGCAGATGGCTGATATTCGGGCTGGTTTCCAATTTCGGAATTCTTGTCTTTTTAAAGTATGTCAATTTTACAATACTGAATCTGACTTCATTGTTTTCGGTATTTCATCAGGCATTTCCGCTTGGAAAGCTTTCAATTGTGATGCCGCTTGGAATTTCTTTTTATACATTCCAGACAATGAGTTACGTGATAGATGTTTATCAGAAAAAATATGAACCGGAAACCAATATTTTCCGGCTGGCGCTGTTTACGGCATATCTGCCGCAGCTTTTACAGGGACCGATTGGACGTTATGACCGCCTTGCACCGCAGCTGTTTGAGCCGCACGATTTTAATCTGAAAAATATTGAGTACGGCGCACAGCGGATTGCATGGGGACTGGCAAAAAAGCTGATTTTAGCAGACCGCGCATACGTTTTTTCAAAAGCCGTATTTGCCGACTTGAATACATATTCGGGCATGTATGTGATTGTGGCACTGCTCACATTCTCCATTTATGAATACTGCGATTTTTCCGGCGGTATTGATGTGGTTATTGGTGTTTCCGAACTGTTTGGAATCCGTCTGGACGAGAACTTCCGCCAGCCGTATTTTTCAAAATCAATCGGGGAATTCTGGCGCAGATGGCATATTACACTGGGAACGTGGATGAAGGATTACATTTTTTATCCATTTTCCATTTCTAAAAAAATGCTGGCATTCGGTAAGAAAGCTAAGAAAATTTTTGGTAAAAAGACCGGTAAGATTCTGCCGATTTGTGCCGCCAATCTGCTGATTTTCTTTGTAGTCGGCGTATGGCACGGTGCGGCATGGAAGTATATTATTTACGGATTGTACAACGGACTGATTATTGCGGCAAGTAACCTGTTAAAGCCATATTACGCAAAATGGGCAGCAGTCTGTCATGTGAATACGGAAAGCCGGGGCTGGAAGACATTTCAGATATTCAGAACGTTTATTTTAGTCAATATCGGTTGGCTCTTTGATGCGTGTGCAACGGCGACAACTGCCTTTTATGCAATGCGCGCCGTATTTATCAATTTTAAAATCAGCATTTTAACAGACGGAAGTCTTTATAAGCTGGGACTGGTAAAAAGAGACTGGACGATTCTGATTGTGGCGACAATCATTTTGTTTATAAGCAGTGTGATGAAGGAAAAAGGGATGTCGCTGCGCGATTTCGTGGCGGAACGTCCGCTTGTTGTGCGCTGGGCAGTTTATCTGATATTGATATTTGCAACAGCACCGTTTGGCTATGTAAGCAGTTCAACGGAATTTATGTATGCACAGTTTTAGAAATGATTTAAAAGGAACGGAAAAATCATGAAAAAAAAGAAAAGTTTTACGTTGACGGCAGTCTTTGTGGCTTTGGTAGTGGTTTTAAATAATCTGCTGAATTTTATGCTCGTACAGCCGGGACTGACACGGGTTATGTTTCATGAACTTGAAACAACGAATCCGGACTGTCTGGTGTTAGGAACATCGCACGGCAGTTATGGGATTGCAACCGATGAACTGGAGAGCGGGCTTGATGCCGGTGCCATGAATATGTGCATCGGCGGTGAGTATATGATTGATGCCTATTACACGTTACAGTATGCCATAAAAATAAGCAGTCCTAAGGTCGTCGTGCTGGATATTGATTACCAGTATCTGATTAACCGCCACGATGAGAGTATTTTGTTTCATCAGGTGTATAACGGCTATCCCGACAGTCTGTTAAAGGTTTCCTATTTCTTTAGCAGAATCGCAAAAGAGGAATACCGCGGGGCATTTTTAAAATGGACGAATTACTGGCAGTGTTATTACATGATTGATAAGACGGTGGCAAAGAAGCTGTCTGATGACTATAAGGAATATTCGCCCGATGTTGTCAGCATGGATAAAAATGATGTCTATGAAGGAAAGGGCTTTATTAATAAGTCAAAAAATGCGTCTAAAGCAAAGACAACGGTACTTGGCTGGGACGAAAGCCTTGTTGCACAGAGCGAATGTCAGTATATTGAAAAAATGGTAGAGCTGTGCAGAAAAAATGATATTCAGATTGTTTTTACGACGGTCACGCAGGACCCCAGAACCGTTGCGCAGTATGCAGAAAAATTTGCACAGGCGGATTCTTATATCAGAAACCTTGCACAGAAATTAAATGTGGAGTATTATAATTTTAATTACCTTACTTTTGAGGCTTTTGACAGGGAAGAAGGAGATTTCTGGGACAGAGAGGGACATATGTACGGAGATACGGCGAAACGTTTTACGAAAGTTTACGCCGAAGTTCTTAAAAAAGCTTTGTCCGGAAGTCTTAAAAAGTCAGATTACTTTGGAGAAGACTTAAAAGAGATTTACAAGGACGTAGTGCCTTATGAATAAAACCGGAAGGTGAAAAATTTACATCAGAATGCCGAAATGGGCAGAATGGAGGATTTATGTCAATTTTAGTAACAGGTGGAGCAGGTTACATCGGAAGCCATACAGTTGTAGAATTACAGAACGCAGGATATGAGGTTGTTGTTGTGGATAACCTTGTCAATTCCAGCAGGGAAGCGTTAAAGAGAGTAGAAAAGATTACGGGAAAGCCGGTAACATTTTACGAAGCAGACATTAATGATAAAGAAGCACTGGAAAAGATTTTTGCACAGGAAAAAATTGAATCCTGCATTCATTTTGCCGGTTTAAAGGCAGTTGGTGAGTCAGTAGCCAAGCCTCTTGAATATTATATGAATAACATTTCAGGTTCACTGGTGCTGTTTGATGTCATGAGAAATCACGGCGTAAAAAATATCATTTTCTCATCTTCAGCAACTGTATACGGCGATCCGGCCTTTGTACCGATTACAGAAGAATGCCCGAAGGGACAGATTACCAATCCATACGGTCAGACAAAGGGCATGTTAGAGCAGATTTTAACGGATATCCAGAAGGCAGACCCGGAATGGAATGTCATTTTACTGCGTTATTTCAACCCGATTGGTGCGCATGAGAGCGGAACAATCGGTGAAAATCCGAACGGTATTCCAAACAATCTGATGCCGTATATTACACAGGTTGCTGTCGGCAAGTTAAAGTGCCTCGGTGTTTTTGGCAACGATTACGATACACCGGACGGAACAGGCGTAAGAGATTATATCCACGTTGTAGACCTTGCCCTCGGACATGTTAAAGCAATTGAAAAATTACAGGAAAATCCGGGCTTAAAGATTTACAACCTCGGTACGGGACACGGTTATTCCGTACTGGATATTGTCAAGAACTTTGAAGCCGCTTCCGGCGTGCATATTCCTTACGAAATCAAGCCGCGCCGTGCAGGTGATATTGCAACCTGCTACTGCGATGCAAGCAAGGCATATAAGGAAATGGGCTGGAAGGCAGAGCGTGATTTAAAGAAGATGTGTGCCGATTCATGGAACTGGCAGAAAAACAATCCAAACGGATACCAGGCATAGTTAAAAAATCCTTAAAAATAAAGAATGGAGTGCAGTTAAAATGGGTAAATATTTTGGCACAGACGGTTTCCGCGGGGAAGCCAATGTCAATCTTACAGTAGAACATGCCTATAAAGTCGGCAGATTTTTAGGCTGGTATTATGGAAAGAACCACGAGGATGGAAAAGCAAAGGTTGTTATCGGAAAAGATACCAGAAGAAGCAGCTATATGTTTGAATATTCACTGGTTGCGGGACTTACGGCATCCGGTGCAGATGCGTATCTTTTACATGTAACAACGACACCGAGCGTATCATATGTGGTGCGGACAGAAGATTTTGACTGCGGTATTATGATTTCCGCAAGCCACAACCCATTTTACGACAACGGCATTAAGCTGATTAATGACAAGGGCGAAAAAATGCGCGAAGATGTCATTGATGAGATTGAAAAGTATTTAGATGGCGATATGGCGGAGCTTCCTTTTGCGACAAAGGAAAAAATCGGCTGTACCGTGGATTATACGGCAGGCAGAAACCGCTACATGGGGTATCTGATGAGCCTTGCAATTTACTCCTTTAAGGGAACGCGTATCGGTCTGGATGCCGCAAACGGAAGTGCATGGACACTTGCCAAGGGCATTTTTGATGCGCTGGGCGCAAAGACATACGTGATTCATGCAGAACCGGACGGAACCAATATCAATAACAACTGCGGTTCTACGCATATTGAAAGCCTGCAGGAGCTGGTACTTAGGGAACACTTAGATGCCGGATTTGCATTTGACGGAGATGCAGACCGTTGTCTGTGTGTGGATGAAAAGGGAAATGTGATTACAGGCGACCATATTTTATATATCTATGGCTGTTATATGAAAGAAAGAGGAAAGCTTGTCGATAATAAAGTCGTTACAACGGTCATGTCCAATTTCGGGCTGTACAAGGCTTTTGATGCAGTCGGCATCGACTATGAAAAGACCAAGGTCGGTGATAAGTATGTATATGAATGTATGTCAAAGAACGGCTACCGTCTGGGTGGTGAGCAGTCCGGTCATATCATTTTCAGCAAATATGCGACAACCGGTGACGGTATTATCACGGCATTGAAGATGATGGAAGTCATGCTGGCAAAGAAAAAGCCGTTAAGTCAGCTTGCCGAGCCGCTTGCAATTTATCCGCAGGTATTAAAAAATGTGCGTGTAACCGATAAGACACAGGCACAAAATGATGCCGATGTACGCGCAATGGTAGAGCGCGCAGCCAGGGAACTGGGCACAGACGGCAGAATCTTAGTCCGTGAAAGCGGAACAGAGCCGCTGGTGCGTGTCATGGTAGAAGCAGGTAATGTCGAAACCTGTGAAAAATACGTTGATGCAGTAATTGACGTTATTCGTAGCAAAGGGTATGTGATTGAATAGACATTAACAGATAAAAAGAATAAAGCAGGAAACTCCGCAATAAGATGTAACAAGTCTTATTGCGGAGTTTTTGTATGAAAAATCACACTGATGTGCTGATTTTTCATACGGTTGTTTGTTTCTGAGCGGAAACAAACAACCTTGATAGCAGATGAGAAATCGCCTGCGCGAATTTCTCATCGCTGCTTCGCGACAAAGTCGCTCAGAAATGGGGAATTGTATGAAGCAGAAAAGTAAAATATCCGGGAATGTTCCGGCAAGATGGCATGCGTTTTATGCTTGCGGGTTGTGTCTGCTTGTATCGGTGCTGATTGTGACAGGCGTGTTTGGGGCGGTGTCACTTAGCGGGTGCAGTATGATAAAAAAGGACAGCAGTAAGGTCATGGGGCTGGAATATACCGTAGTGAAAGATGAGGAAATCCCTGTGGAATTAAAAAAACTGATAGAAGCCAAAAAAGCGAACACATTGCGCATGACCTATGCCACAAAGGATGCAACGTATATCGTGGCAGGCTACGGCACACAGCCGACTAGCGGCTACAGTATCCGTGTCAATGATCTGTATCTGGGAACAAATGCGGTTTATGCAGATGTCGATTTATTAGGGCCGGAGGCAGGAGAGGATATAACGGAACTGCCAACCACGCCGTATATTGTGTTAAAAATTGAAAAGCGGGAGGAGTCGGTGGTGTTTTGTATGTAATGAAAAAACAGCCATCAGCCTGATGCGGCAGCAGGATTGTATAAAAGCTGTTTAACGGTAATTAAAAAGTGCATAAAAGGGAACGGGCATACATAAAATAAAAATATAGAAAATAGTTGGGAAGGGAGATTTGATTTGAGAATCGACAGAGAAGAAATTCATGAAAATAAAATTGTATGCAGTAACACCATGCAGATTACACTGGATGATGATTTTAACGTCCCGGACAGCAAGGCGGACATTGAAACCATTGTAAAAGAACGCGGCAGTGTCCATATTGATACGGTCAAAGCGGTGGGCGACCGGGCAGAAGTCACAGGAGGAATGGATTTTGCGGTGCTGTATGCGGGCAGTGAAAGCGGTGAAAAATCCGTGCTTCCGGTTAAAATGACGGGGACAATGAATATCGGGGAAGTTGTGAACTTATCAGGGGACTGCGAGAATACATATGTTTCCTGTCAGGCAAAATTAGAAGATATTACGGTGAAAATGATTCACTCCAGAAAATTAAGCGTAAAGGCAATCATTTCACTGACCGTTGTATGTGAAGAAATTCACGATACGCCGATTGGCTGCGGACTTTTGGAAATGCAGGACGAGGACAAATTACAGCTTAAAACGACCGATGTGGAGTATTCGCAGCTTGCCGTGACAATGCGGGATAACCTGCGTATCCGTGAAAGCTTTCTGATTCCTGCGGGAAAGCCGGAGGTAGCGGAACTGCTGTGGGAAGATGTCGATGTACGCAGCTTCACGACAAGGCTGACCGATGACGGCATGGAAATTGCGGGGGAAATGAATGTATTTGTAATGTATTCGTCCACAGAAGAAAATAGCATGGCACAGTGGTATGAAACGACACAGAATTTCAGCGGGAAATTAGATGTCGCAGGCTGTACGCCGGATATGATCAGCTACGTCAAATACTATCCGGTCAATTCCAATGTTGAAGTAAAGCCGGATTATGACGGCGAAAATAAAGAGGTGCAGGTAGAACTTGTGCTGGCGCTGGACGTCAAGGTATATGAAGAAAAGGAAAAGACCATTCTTACAGATGTCTATTCGCCGGTTAAAAATGTCATCAACACCACGCAGACATCAGTCTTTCATAAGCTGTTGGTGCGTAACAATTCGCGCTGCCGTGCTTCGGACCGCATGAATACCGGGGAGTACACGAACATTTTGCAGATTTGCAACTGTACCGGGGTGGCGCAGATTGACGACATTACCGTTGAAGAAGACGGTCTGCTGGTTGACGGTGCGATTATTGCAAATGTGTTTTATGTAACTGCCAATGATGCGGCACCAATGGGCAGTATCCGTGCCGCCGTTCCGTTTTCCAATAAAATACAGGTAAAGTCTGACGAGGAGATTACTAATATGGAGTATGTCGTAAATGCAGGAGTAGAGCAGTTAAGCGCTGCCATGACGGGCAGTAATGAAATGGAGATTAAGGGAAGCGTGGGACTTGATGCAATCTGTTTTGCGCCGTGTGAAACCGAGTCGGTCATGGAGTGTGAAGTAGAGGAGTATGAGGAAAATGAGTTCTTAAAATTCCCAAGTATCATCGGGTATATCGCAACTGGTGAGGAAACGCTCTGGGATATTGCAAAGAAATATCACACTACGGTTGATTCGATTAAAAACGGCAACCACGTTCTTGCAGACCGTGCCAGCGAGCGTGTCAAACGCGGGGATAAGCTGCTGTTAGTAAAGGCGGCAAGGTAACAGCAGGGGAATAAAGCAAGGTCATAAGTGAGATAATAAGCAGGGTAATAAGCAAAATAAAGGACAGGGCATAAATCCGGGCAGAACGTTTTAGAGTAAGAAAACTGCCCGGATAAAAGGTGTTAGTGTGAAAACGCAACATCAGAAATGATGATTAGCACGGAAATATGTATAAGTCGTCACGGAAGCGGATTTGTCCAAGCTCCCGCCTGCGGTAAGTCTGGATAATATAATGCTTTTTGGCGTCAAATATCAGTGAAATCTGCTTTGTATAGGAATACGTACCGGGCGCATATTCCGTAATAACCAGTGAGGCGCGGTATTTTTTCTTGAGTTTCCAGATATCCATAAGCCCGATGCCGCTTCCACCGTTTCCGGCGTGTGTTGTGTGGGCTTTCAATCCGAAGTCCTGAAAAATTTCAGGTGAAAACGGCTGTCCGTTGTCGGAAATTTCAACAGACAGGTGATTTCCCATTCGCCCAAGGTTGATAAGAATTTTTTTATCCGCTACATCGGACATTGCAATAAATGCATTTTCAATCAAATCTGCCAGCAAATGGGAAAAATCTTCTTCCGAAAGGGACTGCAGGGCAGTCGTTTTGATGTTTTCGGTAATGCGGAGGTTATAATCAATCTGTTCCTGTAAGGCGCGCTGATACATTAATTGAAGAACGGCATCAACAGCACAGATACCGGTAGAGGCAAGCGGCTGTCCGTTTGTCTGGTATTCGGTCAAGTTGAATTTACGTTCCTGTGACATTGTCTGTAAATGAGCGGCAAGGGCAAGTCCCTGTTCTTTAAGCTGCTGAGGGGATAATGTATTCTGGTTTTGCAGAAATGTATTTACGGCAAGTTCCATGGCAGGAATGAGTTTGTTATCCCGGTGGATGATCTGTGCCAGCGCTTTATTATTTTCTAAAAGTCGGGAAATTTCCTGCTCTTTTTGGACAAGTTCATTTTTTAGTTTCTGCATTTCAAATTGCTGGAGCTTTCTGCGGTAATTCCTCGTTATAATAGCGCGCCACCATGAAATCAGGAGGAGGGCGCAGGGGAAGATGAGGAATAAAGGAATGATAAACGGCAGGTAATTATTATCACTAGTATTAGAAATGCTTGCAGCAATATAACATATTAATATGAGCAGACTGATACAAGTTCCGATATTGTTTAATTGAAGGTCATATAAAAATGGCATACCTTTTTTCATGCGTTTAAATTGAAATGGAATATGTATCATAAAATATTGTAAAAATCCATTCAATAATTTAATTACTACAAGATTATTGATGTCAATATATGAATACATCAAAAAAACAAGTGTAGAGAAAATAAAACTGGAAATTGTAAAAGAAACCAGGCTCATTGCAATAGAAATGATTGTGGCATTCAAAGATGTGGACCAGTCAGTTTTTGTAAATAGTGTAATAAAAATATAAAAAACGAATAATACTAAAAACATAGCAACAGGATATATCATTGAATGTATAAAACACAGACCGCAAGCGATAATTAGTGCGGAAAGAGTAAATAAAATCCGGGAGCGCAAAAATAAATCATTCAGATTTAAAATTTTACAATAACAGTAAAAGCAGCAAATTAATATAAAAAAGTGTGAAATAATAATAGCAGCGTACATAAAATCACCTATAGTTCCATAAAACAACAAAAAGCAACGAAAAAAAACAATAAAAACTAATTTTTTATTTCCGACAGATGCTATAAGCTTAGCTTGAACATTAAAACCAGGAGGTAAAAATGAGCAGTCTTTATTGGAAAATATGGAACTTATTTTTAAAAATTATTAATAAGTTGATACTTAAATTTATAATTGGCTCTGTATCTTATTCGCATAATAAAATATGAATTCCATAATAGTCGGGACACCTTTTTGTGAATGAATTCTCGCGGTGTAGTAAGTCAGCAAATCATCAATATCGGAAGTCCGCCATGCACGGTTGATAGCATTCTGCATGGCACGTTCGATACTGGAATCTGTTTTTTTATATTTTTCACCCAGCACTCTAAAAATGCGGGTTTTCGGTTCGTTAATGGTGGCAAGGATTGCATCGGTAAGATAGCGGTAACCAATAACTTTCGGGCTGATACCAATTAAATTCAACTCATGCTGGATTTTTTGAATCAGCCTTTTGTCTTTTGATTCAGACGGTTTAACGGCTGTTATTTTAGAAGCTGTTTTGCCTTTTTCAGAAAAAATCACTTTTTTCATAATGCGCAGAAATTCCACAACATATTGTGCAGAATAATTTTCCTGATACTTTGCAAGAATAAAATCAGCACCTAACTGTCTTGCGGATTCATAGGTAATATTGCTTGAATTATTGGTGGTTACAAGGATATATGGGTGCTTGGAAAGTTCAAGCTGCTGAAGCTGTGCTAAGAAAAAAAGTCCATCACCGCCGCCCTGATGCAGTTCAAGGTCTAGTATAACGGCATCGGGAAGAAATTCCTTCATATATTCAATAGCAGTTGAAGCATTATTTGTAGATGCAACCAGTGTAACATCGTCTAACCGGCTGATATAATCGTTTATTTCCATACATGAAGTGGCATCATCTTCCACTAAAAGAACACGAAGTGTATGTTCTGTCATCTGTAATTGTCCCCCTCGTTTATAACTAAATATTTAATATAATTATAGTATAGAAACCAACGAAAAGCAACAAAAACCAACAAAAAATCACCAACGAAAACAAATGGAAACAGAGAAAGGAAATGGGTATAGTATAGACATAAGATAGGTAGAGGGGGAAGCTGTATATGCAGTTTTCTCGTTGCCGTTTGTGATGGATTGTTTAGAAAGGATTGTTATGGAAAATAAAATTAGTTTAGCACGGACGATTAGTATAATAGGCACATTAATATTGTGTATCGCTTTAGTAGGTAATTCATTTGAAGTGTTATCTGTAACAGCATTTCGTATAATAATAGCATTTGGAATTCTGATACAGATTATATCATTGATTTGCAGCGTAAAGAAAAGAGAATTTTAAGTTTTTTTGGTTCTAATCAGGCCAAAATTATTACAGATGAGCAGAGTGTATTAAGATATGTGCTGGATAAGATTGATTTGATTGATTAGGAAATAAGGCATGTTAAGAGGCAAAAAGGTTTGGTATGAAGAAAGTTAAATTTTATTTTGTATTCAGTTTGATAGTAGTTTTTATTTCAGTGATAGGAATATTACTGGGTATGGTTCTAGTTACTATTGAACAGAAGCATCCGGAGTATCTTTCGGCAGGAATATTTAAAGGAATAATTATATTTTTCATGGCATTGCTGGTTACGGTATGCGTCCATGAGCTGGCGCATGCGATTGCTTTTAAATTACAGAGAATAGATATTCGTATGATTGCTATATTTCCAATATGTTTAATAAGAGAAAAAGAAGGTTTAAAGTTTCATATAGCTGTAAGTATGGAGATTGGATTTGGAGGAATTGTCATACCGGAGATACCAACAATTAGCAACCAAACAGAATATGAATCATTTCAGGGTAAAATGAGGGTGTCTTTAGTGTCTGCACCGCTATGTTCGGCATTTATTGGATTGATTTCATTGATATTAGTGTTGTGTACGACAAAGTATATAGGCAACGATTTTTGCTCGTATTATTTTTTGTTTTTCTCAGCGGTATTTTTATGGTCTGTATATATTAACTTGACCTCTATGCTTGATTTAGGCAGTATCGTAGGGGATTATTCCGCCGTTAAAAAAATAAAAGACAATAACGGCTACGCATTAATACAGATTTATAACTATTTTCTTCTTCAGGAAAATGAAAAGAAATTTGAAATGAGAGAGAACCAGAGATATTTCATAGAAAAGCTATATGAAGCAGGAAATAATTTATCTTTGGATAAAGAGGATAATTCAATCAATGTTTTGCTAATAAATGCGGTATTGTATGAAAGTCTTATGCGAAAGAATAGAGATAATACAGAAATAATAAATTTCGACACAGACTTATGGAAAAGGAATATACATAATATTTTAAACAGACTACAATTTGAAGCATATTTTCAAACTTTCTCCCATGTTGTCATTTGTATGCATTACAACGGAAAATCAGAAGAAGCACGTGAGTTATGGGAGAATTATAAAGATAAAATGCCAAGTACAAATGTTGGAAAATATAACAGTAAACAAGTTGAGTTGTGCCTCTGTGGGGAAAATATTGAAGAATTAAAGGAAAAAGAAAATATTAAGATATCCTCTTTGGATTCTTTATTATCAAATATAAACAACTATTATGATGATGAAATTTATTTGAATAAGTTAATTATCGGGGAAATCGCATTATAATAATGAATAAAATTTTATAAGTAGAAAGGGTTATAAAATGCGGGGAACAAAATATTATAAAAGACTTATTGTTGGAAGTGTTCTTTTTGGAATGATTGTATTTGGAAATGAAGTATATAATAATGGCTTATGGAATTTATCGGGATTGTTATGGGTTGCTTATGGTGCAATAGGATTTGGTGTGTTGTATCACATACTGTTTTCATGTTTTATTAAAAATAAGGTGAAGCATCGATGAACAAAAACAGTAAAACACAGCTGATTGTAATTATAGGAATTTTAGTTATAATAAATATTTCTGTTTTGATAATAAATGGTTACAAGGGAGAATCGATATTTAAGGACACTTTTATTTATGTGATAGATATATTGGCAACAATTTGGATAATAAAAGAGGATAGAAAGAAAAAATAATGTGAGGAAGATAGTGATGTGGTACTTTTTAATATTTCCCGTGATATTTGTACTATGGCGGGCATACCGGTTTGGCGGGGTGTGGCAGATTATTAGCAGTCTGGCATATATTGCGGTCAGCGGAGGCATTAGTATTGGGATATTTAAAACGATGATGAAGCAGAATCTGCTGAAAAAGAAGAAAAAATTAATTGCATATGTAGTGTTTGCGGTATTGGCAGACCAGCTTATAAAGGTAATAATATACCAGTATCAGCCGGACATAAATCTTATCGGAAAAGCACTGCGTATACAAATGGTATTAAATCGGGAGCAGTCGGCGTTATATAGTTTTTTTAATATCCATATGCAGACGGCTGTGATAATTATACAGAAAATATTGATATTTGGTGCTGTCACCGTTGTTTATATAAAATGGAAACAAAAAAATCAATACTATGCCTATGCGTATATAATGTTTTTAACAGCAATGACAGCATCAGTGATAGATTCTGCTTTGTGGGGATTTACGGTAGATTATTTGAATTTTTATCAATTATTCTGTCATGATTTGAAAGATTTATATGTAGATACGGCAGTAGGATTTTTATTGTTAGGCATGAGAGAAGATAGAAAGTGTGAATAAGATGAATAAAAGGATATATGCAGGGACTACGTTAATGATAATTATTTCATCAATCTTAATTGAGATAAAAAGTTATAATATAGTTTTTATCAGAATTAAAATAGCAATTATATTACTGACCTTTATATTGATAGGTATATCTTCATATATAAAATTGAAAAGCTACAAGTCGTAAAATATGTGAAAATATGCAAAGTACGTCGGAATATTGACAAAGTACGTCATGTGTCTTGAAAATAGGCGGTTTCTATGATACATATTGTTGTAATGGGATTAATTTTAGGAGTATATTTATTGTTAAAATTCTAAAAGTACAGATTCAATAGTACTTGAGGAAAAGTCATTCTTTGGAGGGGATTGTAGATGGGATGAATAAAAAATTTGTTATAACAGTTGGAATACTTTTAATTATAACAGGAATAACAGGAATTTACATGGTAATAAATAATGTCAGCGGAAGCTGGGGAAGAATCGTGACGGGGCTGATGATTGTATTGGCAATCGTGAATGTGAGAAATATGTATCTTTTACAGAAAAAATAAAGCTTCAGTGGATACTTGATGAAATAAAATGAAAGAAGCAGGGGAAATTTAAGTTGAAAATCGGAATGTTAAAAGTATTACGTGTAGCAGGAATTTTAAGCGTGGCTGTCAATATTGTGCTGATTATTTTAAAATTTGTATTGAAAGAGGACGTTCAAAATGGTGCATTGATTATCAATTTGGTTATTATGATAATTGCTTTAATATTTGGGTACAGCGGTATTTTGAAAGCGGATAATTGCTGATTTGAAAATTTTTGATATATGGAGTGTTATTTAAGGTAATGTTGCAGGAGCGGATAAATGGGTATAAATCATGAAAAAGAATCATTATAAAAAGTATTATGGATATT
>JABLTL010198207.1_pt1 | contig 49387 bp, 36 predicted proteins | sample 7160151 | NCBI WGS metagenome assembly JABLTL01 (sample SAMN14651223, study PRJNA627086) | human gut metagenome | isolation source: feces | host: Homo sapiens | reverse complement strand
GGCGTCACAAAGTCGCTTTTTATCGCAGAGCCAAATAAGATTTGGCTCGCGATTCCTCCGGCATTAAAATGCCTGCGGAATGGAGATTAGTATGAAGAAAACAGCACTCATTATGGCAGGTGGCAAGGGTGAACGTTTCTGGCCGAGAAGCCGTGTAACACTTCCAAAGCAGTTTTTATCCCTGACGGACGACGGAAAGACCATGATTCAGCTGACAGTTGAGCGTATCCGCCCACTCGTAGAGCTTGAAGATGTTTATATAGCAACGAATAAGAATTATAAGGAGCTTGTAAAGCAGCAGCTTCCGGGTCTGCCGGAGGAAAACATCCTCTGTGAACCGGTTGGAAGAAATACAGCACCGTGTATCGGACTGGGTGCCGTTCATGTGGCAAAAAAATATGACGATGCCGTGATGATTGTATTACCGTCCGACCATCTGATTAAGCACAACGATATTTTTGCGGAAACTTTTACAAATGCGTGTGCGCTTGCAGAGGAAGGTGAAAATCTTGTAACCGTTGGTATCACACCGAACTATCCGGAAACAGGCTACGGTTATATCAAGTATGACAGCACTGCAAAGAATGGGGAGAGCTATCCGGTACAGCGATTTGTGGAAAAGCCGGATTTAGAAACCGCTAAGTCTTATCTGGCAGATGGCAGCTATCTTTGGAATTCAGGCATGTTTGTCTGGAGAGTGTCTACGATTTTAGACTGCTTCAAAAAGTATATGCCATCCACCCATGACGGTCTGTTAAAGATTAAAGAAGCCGTGGGAACACCGCAGGAAGATACTGTACTGGAAAAGGAATTCCCGAACCTGGAATCCCAGTCTGTCGATTACGGTATTATGGAAAAGGCAGAAAACATTTACACACTGGCAGGAAACTTCGGCTGGGATGATGTCGGTTCATGGCTGGCAGTCGGAAGAATCAAGCAGAATGACGAGAACGGCAATGTCGTCAATGGCAATGTTGTTACAGTCAATACGAAAAACTGTGTCATTGAAGGAGCTGACAAGCTCATTGCAACCGTAGGACTCCGGGATGTTGTGGTGGTGGATACAAAGGATGCCACGCTGATTACAACGAAGGAAAATGCCGGAGAAATCAAGCAGGTACTCGCAAAATTAAGAGAGTCCGGCAGAAATGAATATTTATAAAAATAAATAATTATCCAATAATAATAATTGTATAGGAGAAGAATAATGAAAAGCGCATTAATTACAGGAATCACAGGACAGGACGGGTCTTACCTTGCAGAACTTTTACTGGAAAAAGGTTATAAAGTATATGGTCTGATGAGAAGAAAGAGCGTAGTAGACTATGGTAATGTAGACCATATCAAGGATAAGATTCACTTTATCTATGCAGATATGCAGGATATTGTATCTTTAATCACAGCCATGAAGATTTCGCAGGCAGATGAAGTCTACAATCTGGCTGCACAGTCTTTCGTTGCAACTTCATGGGATACACCATGTACGACAGCAGACATTGATGCCATCGGTGTTACCAATATGCTTGAAGCAATCCGCATTGTAAAACCGGAAGCAAGATTTTATCAGGCTTCAACATCAGAAATGTTCGGTAAGGTACAGGCAATTCCACAGGACGAAACAACACCGTTTTATCCGAGAAGCCCATACGGCGTTGCAAAGCTTTACGGACACTGGATTACAAAGAATTACAGAGAAAGCTACGATATGTATGCCTGCTCAGGTATTCTTTTCAACCATGAAAGTGAAAGACGTGGTCTGGAATTCGTAACAAGAAAGATTACACATGCGGTTGCACGCATTAAGCTGGGCGTACAGGATCACGTAGAACTGGGAAATCTGGATGCAAAACGTGACTGGGGTCACTCAAAGGATTACGTGCGCGCAATGTGGCTGTTATTACAGCAGGATCATGCAGAAGATTACGTAATTGCAACCAATGAAACAAGAACGGTCCGTGAATTTGCACAAGCTGCATTCAAGGCAGCCGGCATTGAGGTGGAATTTGAAGGCGAAGGCGTGAATGAAATCGCAAAGGATAAGGCAACAGGAAAGGTTGTATTAAAGGTAAATCCGGATTTCTTCAGACCGGCAGAAGTAGAACTTTTAATTGGTAATCCTGCAAAGGCAGAAAAAGAACTTGGCTGGGAAAGAGAAATCAGTTTTAACGAACTGGTAGAACGCATGGTAAAGAATGACCTTGCAATCGTAGAAAAAGAAATCAAGTCAGCCAACTAAAATACATGCCAAATGGGAGAAAACTATGAAAGCATTGATTATCGGGGGCGGTGGATTCGTAGGCCCGTATCTGGTAAATCATCTTCATGATGATTTAGGATATGAGGTCGCCGTAACAAAGACCGCAAAAGAACAGCTTGCCCTTTCAAATGCAGTCGTCTATGATTGTGATATTCTGAATAAAAGTGAGATTACCGATGTGTTGGAAACAGTGCGCCCGGATTATATTTTTCATCTGGCGGCACAGTCTTCGGTATCGGTATCGTGGAAAAATCCGGCGCTGACCATTGATGTCAATATCAAGGGTGCGGTCAATATGCTGGATGCTGTCCGCGAACTGGATTATAAGCCGCGTGTACTGCTGATTGGTTCAGGAGAAGAATACGGACATATCCGGCAGGAAGAATGTCCGATTATTGAAGATACGGTGCTTCGTCCGGGAAATATCTACGCGGCAACAAAGTCCTGCCAGAATATGCTTGGCAGCATTTATGCGGCGGCATACCATATGGATGTCATGATGGTCCGTGCATTTAATCATATCGGTCCGAACCAGACACCGCTTTTTGTGGTTGCGGATTTCTGTAAACAGGTGGCAGAGATTGAAAAAGGAATCAAAGACCCGGTGATGTATGTCGGAAATCTTTCGGCAAAGCGTGATTTTACCGATGTGCGTGATGTTGTAAGAGCATACGCCCTACTGGTGCAGAAGGGAAAAGCCGGTGAAACCTATAATATCGGAACAGGACATGCACTGGCAATCCAGGAAATTTTAGACCGGATTATTTCATTATCGGATAAGGAAATTGAAGTCCGGGTAGATGCACAAAGACTGCGTCCGGTCGATGTGCCGATTATTGAACCGGATATTTCAAAGGTACATGACTGTACCGGCTGGAAACCACAGATTCCGCTGGAGCAGACCTTACGGGAAACGCTGGAATACTGGAGAGCGCAGGACTTATGTCAGAAGTAAAAGTTTTTAAATTTATAAAAAAAACAATTGCCAACGACATAAAGATATGATAAAATAACAAAATGTGAGCGATATGCTCACGTTTGGACGGATTCCCGAGTGGCCAAAGGGGACAGACTGTAAATCTGCTGGCGATGCCTTCGAAGGTTCGAATCCTTCTCCGTCCATTCTGTTTCATCTATATAAAAGAAACGGAGTAACAATCAGGCCGGCGTGGCGGAATTGGCAGACGCACAGGACTTAAAATCCTGCGGGACTTATACTCCCGTACCGGTTCGACCCCGGTCGCCGGCATATAAATTTTGGAAAAAGACTGTCGTTTATACGGCAGTCTTTTTTGTTTTAATAAAACGAAAAGGAACGAATCATTTTATGAAAAAAGAACAAGTATGGGAATTTGTGAAAAAATGGTATAAAGATGCGGCTGCACTCGTATTTATTACGTTGGCAGTTACTGTTTTGGTAGTGCATTTTCTGGGACTTCGAGGACAGGATTTAACATATCCGCTTGAATACAAGGGTGGTGATGAAATGTCAGCGCTTGTATCGGTAAGGCTGGTACAGGAATCCGGATGGAATATCGGAACGGACAAACTGACAGCATTGGATGGGTATTATTATAATACCTCGGATGTCATTGCAGGTCTGCATAATGCAGATGTATTTTTTGAGAAATTATTTTTATGGATTACGGGCGGACAGGTTGCCAAAACGGTCAATCTTGTCTATTTATCCGCATTTTATATGATTGCCTATGTGGCATATTTTGTTCTCAGACAGCTCCGCATTAAAGAGTGGCTGTCAATAGGCGGGGCGCTCGTATATGCTTTCCTGCCGTTTATCTTTATCCGCGGCATCGGGCACATTGTATTGTCCTGCTACTATTTTGTTCCGCTTGCGGTATTAATGTGTATCTGGCTGTATGAAGATGAACGCTTTATGCTGCCGGGCAAGGGCTTTTTTAAGTATAAACGCAACTATGCGGGCTTTATCATGGCATTTTTAATTGCCAGCGAAGGCATTGGTTACTGGCAGATATTTGCCTGCTTTTTCTTAATGGTGGCAATGCTTACGGCACTGCTCCGCACGAAAGACTGGAATTATTTGAAGCGCGGCTGTATCAGTATCCTCAGTGTGATTGTATGCGTTGTGATTTCCATTATCCCGGAAATTTTTTACAGGATTGTACATGGTGGAACAGGACTGGAAGGCAGAATCCGCAGTATTGCCGATTCTGAAACGTACTGTTTAAAGATTATCCAGCTGCTGCTTCCGGTAAACGGACACGGTATCAGACCGCTTGAAAAGCTGATTTATGCGTATAATGAATATGTACCGTGTGTCAATGAAAACTGGACGGCATACATCGGCATTGTCGGTGCGGTCGGATTTTTATTCCTGCTGGTATGGCTTTTTACAAGAAGAAAGAACGAAAGCACGCTTACAAAGCGCCTGACAGTACTTGCAGACCTCAATATCTGCGGGATTCTGCTGGCAACAATGGGTGGTTTCGGTTCTATCATATTTATGACGGGCATTGAAATTATCAGAGGATATAACAGAATCTCCGTATTTATCGGATTTTTTGCCATAACCGCGGTCTGCCTGCTTTTAAATGAGTGGGAAGGAAAGATTGCGAAAACCGTATGGAAATGTGTATACATGGGCGGAGTTGCCCTTGTGATGCTGTTTGCCATCTGGGAGCAGAATCCGTCCGTATCTTTTAATTTTGAAAGTAATAAAGAAGAATGGATAAGTGATGCGGATTTCTTTGCACGGGTGGATGCAGTCATGGATGAAGATGACAGTATATTCCAGCTTCCGTATGCAGAGTATCCGGAAGGGGATATTCAGAATGATATGGGACATTTATCACATTATATCGGATATCTTCATTCTGATAAGTTAAAATGGAGTTTTGGTACAACAGACGGAAGTGACACGGATATCTGGTATGAACAAACGGCTTCCCTGCCGGTTGATAAGATGATTCAGGAAATTTTATCAAAGGGTTTTGACGGTCTGTATATTAACCGCGATGCCTATGAAGAACCGGAGTGGACGGCGCTGGAAAAGAGTGTGCAGGAATATACCGGTGTGACACCGGTTGTAAGTAATGATGAAAGACTGGTTTTCTATAAATTAAGATAAATTTAAGAGAATATTGGAGGGTTTGACGTGAATAGTACAGCAGTGGTACTGATGATAATAACAGTGCTTACGTATGGAATTGTATGTATCGGAAAAAGGAGGGAGCTGATGGATGCAGTCACCGTTTCTTTTGCAGTGCTGCTTGCAGGCTTTGGCATGTCAGGAGGAATTCTTGCCCTTTTCGGCGGATTTTCGCTCAATAAGACACTGGCGGTTTTATGGCTGTTGTCTGTTGTGGCGGCGGTAATCTGCCGGATTGCGGGAGGAAAACCAAATGTCTGTTTAAAGCAAACGGAAAGTATCGTCAGACCCTTTTTGCGTACATTCATTTTATTATGTCTGGCAGGTCTGGTGTATGTGGTTACAACGCATTTCCAACCGGAAGATGACGTCATGATTAATGCAGGCAAAGGGTTTGCACAGTATCTGTGGCTGGTATCCGGCATTGTGCTTGTGCTTGTGTGTGTGGCGGATATCCTGATACACTGCATGGGGTATATAAAAGCAGAAAAAACGGCACAGAGAGCTTTGCCTGTGCTTTTTGTGGCAGGAATTGTTATAACGGCAGCAGGCATCGTTATTGAGGCAGGCGTGCACAGCGGAATAGCAGGCATTTTGACGGCGGTGCTGCTGCTTGTGGCAGCCGGGGCAGCAGGCGTGGGACTTTCGATGCTTTATCAGCAGAGAGATTTTGCAGAACTTGTCCTGCTTGGTGTATCGGAAACAGTGCTTGCATATCTGCTTTCAGCGGGCATTTTAATCGGATTGAATATTTTTTCACTGGAAAGAGCGGCAGCGTTGACACTGGGATTTACAGTGGCGGTGGCGGGAGCGGCTTATGCATATAAAAAGACAAAGCCGTCCTGCACATTCCAGTGGAAGAAAAATCTTATAGGGATTGGCTTTTTGCTGGCGGTGATACCGCTTTCGTGGACGACATTCGGAATGTTTGGCATGGGACAGGACGAAGGCGTTTATCAGGCAAAGGCAATCGGATATGTCTATGGTTATAATAATAATTTCATGACATTTGACGAGTACGGAGATTGTGTATCAGCATCGGATAAAAGTGATTACATGGCGGCAATCGGAAATCATCTGGAGGGATATAATTTTACGCTGGATGAAGAACAGGTGCAGGGCGTGGCACAAAATGATACAACCGGCAGTCTGCATGGGGTACATACATTCAGTGCGCTGCTTGCCGTATATGCAAGAGTTTGCGGCGTGGAGCATATGATGCAGCTGGGAACATGGATTCTGGCATTATCTGTATTTCTTTTATGGCTTGTGCTTGAAAATCTGGAAATAAAGACACTGTATAAAGCGATTGCACTCTTTTTATATGTGTTGTCACCACAGGTTTTGTGGCAGGCAAAAACCTCTCTTGTGGAAACAACGCTGGCATTTGTCATTTTAGCAATGCTTTATCTTTTAACAGACAAAAAGCATGAAGAATACCGCTGGCTCTTTTGCATACCGGTCGTTGTATTTGCATTTTTACATATTACAATTTATGTATTTATGCCGTTATTTGTGCTGATGGCATACGGATTATATTTTAAAACAGGCAGGAAAAGCTATATTGCCGGGGCAGTTGTCATGCTTGCCGGATATCTTGCAGGTTTTTTCATGATGCATGCAAGTTCGCTTACATATGTGTATGGCAACTATGACCGTTTATATATCGGACCGGTAGGCCCGTCAAACCTCAAAGCCTTTGTAACGGCGGTGTCCGTGGCAGGAATCGTGTTTTCGCTGGTGCTTGGACTTCTTCCGGTAAAGAAAAACACAAAAGCGGTATCCGTAAATGCACAATCTATGCGGAAAGAGCAGAATCGGTTCAAGAATACCTGCTGGCGGATTTTTGTATGGGTATTTGCAGCGGCAGGACTCGCAGCATGCCTGCTGGTAATAAAAAAAAGTGCGTATCCGTCAGCCTATATGACAAGCTATGCGTATCTGTTAAGCAGTGGTATAATACTCATGCCGGTGATTTTTATCGCGGCTTTTTTACGTCCGTCATGGTTTAAAAAGAAGGATTCTATTGTACTTTTGACGGCAATGTTTTATTATTGTGTTATCATTTATTCAGCCGTATTTAAGAAAGAAATACTACATTATTATTACTATGGAAGATATATTGTGCCATATATAGCAGTAATCGTTGTACTGGGGGCGTATATATTGTCACGGACGGCGGAAAGTATGGCTCATATCCGGATTTTAAGGGACGGATACGGTATGCTCTGTGCAGCGGCGGCGCTTGCGGTGGCAGCAGTTCTGATTCCGTATGCGGGGATTGTAGTGAACGGTCAGGATCAGACCCAGCTGCAGTGGAAAATTCTTACAGAGCTTGCAGAAACCGTAGATGAAAAAGACAGTGTGGTGGTACTTGGGGAAGAAGTCGTTCCACAGCTGATGGTTTCGTTAAAATATATGACAGACTGTCCGGTATATCCGTTAAAGGAAGATAAAGAAGCGGCAGCAGTGCAGTGTGCAAGGTTAAAAGACCGTTACAGCCATGTCTATGTAATCAGCGGAGAACCTGAATCCGGAGCGGTAGCGGATAGCGGGATGGACACCGTTTATCATAAAGATAATAAAATACAGATGGATGTAAAGATGCCGGAAGAACTGGACGGTATTGCAGCGTGGATTCCGTATGCACAGGAATTTGTAAGCAGCATACAGCCGGTGGCGGTATATGAATATATATCTGAATAACAGGGTATTGGAGAAGTATGTATCAGTTAAGGGGAAAATTATCAATTGTCATGCCGGCCTATAATGAGGAGGCACTGATTTATAACAGTATTATGCAGACACTATCCATCGTGGAGCAGTTTGCACCGGATATGGAGATTATTGCCGTCAATGACGGCAGTAAGGATAAGACAAAGCAGGAAATTGAGCGTGCCATACGCGATGATGCGAAACAGCCGCACCCGGTTGTGCCGGGCATGCGGGTGTCCGGCACACGCATAAAGCTGGTGACATCCAATAAAAACCGTGGCAAGGGCAATGCCATTATTTCAGGAATCAGTCAGGCAGAGGGCGATTATATTGCGTTTGTGGATGCGGATTTAGAGTTAAATCCCGCACAGCTTGAGGGCTATTTAAAGAAAATGCAGGAAAGCGGAAGCGATGTTGTGATTGGATGTAAGTTCCACAAGGATTCTGAACTTCACTATCCGTTTGTACGCAAGGTGATAAGCCTTGGCTACTATATGATGCTTCTTGTGCTGTTTCATCTGAATGTGCGTGATACACAGACCGGATTAAAGGTTTTTAAGGCAGAGGCTGTAAAGCCGGTGGCACATCTGGTGCGGACGTCCGGGTTTGCATACGATATTGAACTTTTAGTAGCGGTTCACCGCAGAGGGTTTAAAATCGAGCAGATGCCGGTGAAGGTTGTCTATGTGCGGGATAAGAATACCCGAAGAATCGGGATGTACGATATTGTAAAGGCATTCCGGGATACGTGGGCGATTTTCTACAGGGTATATTTTAAACATTATTACGATGAGCCGTCCGAATAAACGGCATTAAAAATGTGAATGTGGTGAGAATGATGAAAGAGGATGAACCAAAAAAAATACTGCTTAATTATATATATTTGAGCCGTCAGCATGCCGGGGGAAAAGACCAGGTTGCGATAAATCTGCTGGAAGGCATTTGTAAAAATAAAGACATGGGTGCGTGCGTTGTGCTGTGCTATGACTATGCAAAGGCTTATCTGGAGCAGATTGCACCCGGAGTGACGGTAATCACGGTAAAACCGCCGAAAAAAGAGTCAGAGCTGGTACGTCTGCTGGATATTGAGCGGGTAAATACATGGATTGTGCCGAAGGTCATCCGTAAATACAATATCGGTGTTGTTTTTCATGCCAGCTGTACCAACGGACTGAGAAAACTGAAGGTACCGACCGTCATGATTCCACACGATATTAAAGCGGTATCGCACCGGGTGATGGGCAGTGTGAAGGTGGCATGGTATAAATATCTGTTATACAAAGTCATGTATGCAGTGGATTTTAAGCACGCAGATAAAATTATTGCTATCAGTAAAGCAGACCGTTCGGAAATCCAGAATTATTATGCGCGGTATAAAGATAAGATTGTGCAGATTTATAATCCGATTAAGGTACATGTCAATGACGTGATTCCGACGACACCCAAAAAAGGTGATATTGTTGCAATTAATCTGCAGTTTCACCATAAAAATATTATTACGCTGATTAAAGCATTTGAAATGATTGTAGACTGCATTGACAGGAATCTGGTGCTGGTGGGCAATGTGCCAAAGCGCGTAGCGTATTTAAAGGAGTATGTAGAGCAGCATAACCTGTCCGGGCGTGTCATTTTTACGGGTTTTGTGGACGGAAAGAAAAAAAGAGAGCTTCTGGTAAACAGCTGCCTGTATATTAATCCATCCCTGTTTGAGGGCTTTGGCATGACGGCGGTGGAAGCGATGATTTTAAAGGTGCCGACATTGCTGTCCAGAGTATCCGCGAATTATGAGGTGACAAAGGGACTGTGCCATTATTATGAACCGGCGGATGATGTGGAAGCACTTGCCGCAGCGATTCTGGCTTTTTTTAAAGAACCGGAGAACGGTGAGGCGCTTGAAGATAAAAGCAAGGAAATGCTGAAAATGTATGATTACCAGAAAATCGCGGCGCAGTATATGGAATTATTCAGGGAGTGTCTGTAAATATGAATGAAATCAAAGTAAGCATTATTACTCCGTTATATAAAGGAACAGACTATATTCCGGGTCTGATGGCGATGATACGAAAAAATGCAGAGCTGCTTCCGGCTGCGCAAAAAGGTAAAAATGTGCCGAAAGCAAAACTGGAATTTATTCTGGTCAATGACAGTCCGGCAGACGGCTCTTTAGAGGAAGAAGAACTGATACGAAATTATGTACCTGACCAGGCTTTTGAACTGACTGCCGTCAACCACACGGAAAATCAAGGGATTCATGCGGCAAGACTGACAGGGCTTTCAAAAGCACAGGGAGAGTACATCTTATTTTTAGACCAGGACGATGCCATTTCAGACAGTGCGGTACGGACATTACTTACAGCGGCAGAGCAGACCCACGCAGATGTTGTGGCGGGCAATGGCTGCCGCTTATTTTTTACGCCGGAGCATATTTTAGAAAAACAGATTCCGATTTATGCCAAAAAAGCGGTACTAAAAGAAGTGGGACATGAAAAAATGTATCTGTATGGCACAGATATGATATTTTCACCGGGACAGTGTCTGATTCGTAAGGCTGCGATACCGGAAGACTGGTGCAAACGCCGCCTTACCGTAAACGGCTGTGACGATTTTCTGCTGTGGCTGCTGATGTTTCACGAAAAAAGAAGCTTCTGTGCCATAGAGGATAAAATCTATATCCACAATGATACCGTAAACAGTTATTCATCATCGTATGAGGCAATGGAGCGTTCTTTTTATGCCGTCTGCGAATTTCTGGAACAGACAGACGGATATGATAAAAAGAAAATACAGATTCTGCGCCGCCGCTATGCGTTAAAATCAAAGCTAAAACAAAATGGAAGTAAACGGCAAAAAATAAGTGTAGTACTGATGAATCTGGACATTCTTTATTATACTTTAAAATACAAAATAAAGGGATACTATTAAAAATAAAGAGATATCCTATAAAAATGCAAAGGGTTATCAAAGATTTGTATTGTGTAGATATTACAAATGTGTTACGATTAGGAATGGTTTATTACAAAGAATTAAAATTCTTGCAATATGAAAGGATAGAATCTTCATGAAAGAACGAATCAAAGACATTATTTCCTACAGCGATATGATAGGAAGTCTTGTGAAAAAGGATTTAAGAGGGAAATATAAGGGTTCCGTATTAGGATTTTTATGGACGTTTATCAATCCGCTTTGTCAGATTATAGTATATACAATTGTGTTTTCAGTGATTGTCCGAAGCAACCTGGACAAGTTTTATGTTTACATGATTGTGGGCATGATTCCGTGGCTGTTTTTTGATATGTCACTCCGGCAGGGGTCCGGCTGTGTACGGTATCAGGGGGATATGATTAAAAAAATCTATTTTCCGAGGGAAGTCCTTCCGGTTTCCTGTGTGACCTCTAATTTTATCAATATGCTGTTTTGTTTTGTCATTGTATTTGCCGTATTATTTATTTCAGGAATCGGTGTGCGCATAGAGGCACTGCTTTACCTGCCGCTTATTATGGCAATCGAATATCTGCTGTCACTGGGCTTTGCCCTGATTGTATCGGCAGGAACCGTATTTTTTAAGGATTTGGAACACATTACAACCGTTGTTTTAATGGCATGGATTTACGGAACACCGATTATGTATTCCCTGGAGATGATTCCGGCGAATATCAAGTGGCTGTTTAAGGTGAATCCGATGACTGCGGTTATTGAGTCTTATCACAGAATTTTATACTGGAAAGAGCTTCCATTAGGAAAAGATATATTATATTCAGCCGTATTTGCGATTGTCATGGTGATTATCGGAGAACTCGTATTTGCCAAGCTGGATGATAATTTTGCGGAGGAATTATAATGAGTGAAATACAGTATTCCGTAGAAGTAAAAGATGTTGAAAAGCATTTTAAGGTTTATATGGACAAGGGAAGCACGCTCAAGGAACGTGCAATATTCCACAACAGAAACCGCCACGAAAACAGACAGATTCTAGACGGCATTTCCTTTGAGATTCCAAAGGGACAGGCAGTGGGACTGATTGGGCGTAACGGCTGCGGTAAAAGTACAACATTAAAGCTGCTCACAAAGATTTTAAAGCCGAATTCCGGTACGGTAAAGGTCGAAGGCAGGGTATCGAGCCTGATTGAACTGGGTGCGGGATTTCACCCGGATATGTCCGGCAGGGAAAACATTTATATTAACGCGACTATTTTCGGCCTGAAAAAAGAAGAAATTGACGAGCGGCTTGAAGAAATTATCCGCTTTTCGGAGCTTGAAGAATATATTGACAATCCGGTGCGTACCTATTCGTCTGGTATGTATATGCGTCTTGCATTTGCTGTTGCAATTAACGTCAATGCCGATGTACTGCTGATTGATGAAATCCTTGCCGTTGGTGACGTCAGCTTCCAGAAGAAGTGTTTTGAACGCTTAAAAGAGATTAAAGAGCAGGGAACGACCATTGTTATTGTATCACATTCCATGGAGCAGTTATACAGCATCTGTGACCGTTTAATCTGGCTGGAGGAAGGCAAAATCAAAGAGGACGGCAGTCCGAAGCTGATTGGCATGCATTATCTGGATTCGATGGAAGATGAGCGTATTGCAAGGCTGGCAGAGGAGAGCAAAGAAAAGCTTTCCGATGAAAGAGGACGCTCGATTCTTGAACTGACACAGAATGTCCACCCGGAAGCGCGCCGGGACGGAAGCCATGAGGTGCGGTTTACCAAAGTGGACTTATACGACAAAGACGGAAATCCATGCCAGACCTTTAGTACAGGCGATAAGGTTGTTTTAAAGTTTTCATATGCGACAGCCTTAAAAGGCATTGCCGTTAATTTCAATATGGATTTTGTCCGCGATAACTGGCAGTACTGCTACGGCAGCTGCTTTGCAAAGCCGGGAGATAATCTTCCGGTATTAGAGAAAGAGGGAACCGTTACATTTACGATTGAAAAGCTGATGCTGCTTCCGGGCAAGTATTATCTGGATATCGGTATCAACGGCGAACACGGAGAACTCTACGACAATGTCCGCAACATTATGCAGATTACGGTACGCGATTATGTCCACAATGAATTTGGACCGTGTACATTTGAACACGATTGGGAAATAGTGTAAAAAAACAAAGTGCTATGATGGCAGATGGAAAATAGGAGGTAAAATCCGCTGCTCCTGCCTGGGGCAGAATGTGAGTAAACTCACATGGCATTTTGCTTCGCAAAACAAGGAGGATTAAAAAATGAAGTATGATTATTTAGTAGTAGGTGCAGGTCTTTACGGTGCAGTTTTTGCATATGAAGCCAAAAAGAAGGGAAAGACCTGTCTGGTGATTGATAAGAGAGACCATATTGCAGGTAACATTTACTGTGAAAATGTATCCGGCATTAATGTGCATAAATACGGTGCGCATATTTTCCATACATCTGATAAGAAAATCTGGGAATATGTTAATCAGTTTGCGGAATTTAACAACTATATCAACTCACCGGTAGCAAGATATAAGAATGAACTCTACAATCTGCCGTTTAACATGAATACCTTCAGCAAAATGTGGAATATTGCAACACCACAGGAAGCAAAGGACATTATTGCATCACAGATTGCAGACTTAAATATTACAGAGCCAAAGAACCTTGAAGAACAGGCACTTTCCTTAGTCGGAAAAGACGTTTACGAAAAGCTGATTAAGGGTTACACCGAAAAGCAGTGGGGACGTGACTGCAAGGATTTACCGTCCTTTATCATCAAGCGTCTGCCGCTTCGTTTTATCTATGATAACAACTACTTCAACGACAGATATCAGGGTATCCCGATTGGCGGTTACACAAAGATTGTAGAAAAGATGTTAGACGGCATTGAAGTCCGTTTAAATACGAATTACCTTGACAACAGAGAAGAATTTGATGCAATGGCAGATAAGATTGTATACACCGGTATGATTGATCAGTTCTATGATTATAAGCTGGGGGTACTTGAATACCGTTCCGTACGTTTTGAAACAGAAGAGCTGCCGATGGAAAACTATCAGGGAAATGCCGTTGTCAACTACACAGAAAGAGAAGTGCCGTATACAAGAATCATCGAACACAAGCACTTTGAATTCGGCAAGCAGCCGACAACCATTATTTCAAGAGAGTACTCAAGCGAATGGAAGAAGGGCGACGAGCCGTACTATCCGGTCAATAATGATAAGAACAATGCACTGTATCAGCAGTACAAGGAGCTTGCCGACAAGGAACACAAGGTCATCTTCGGCGGACGTCTTGGCGGATACAAGTACTACGATATGGATAAGGTGATTGCCGCAGCACTTGAAATGTGTGAAAAAGAACTGTAAATAAGGGAAAGATAAAGATAAATACTCTGTAAAAGAGTAGAATAGTTAGAATGGGAGAAATGAATTAAGATGAAGCTTCAGAAAATACTTTGGCCGACAGAGGGATTATGCACCGAGGAAAAATTATATCTGCACACCAATGTGATTGATGATGATTTTAACATCAACAGAGATGAGAATCATTTAAAAAGCGATTTAAACTTTATCAACCGCAGCAAAGTCTATATGATGCCGGGCGGAGGCTTTTCGCTGGATAAAGGCGGTAAAGTGGAATTTGATACGTATTTTAACGGCTTTTCTATTGAAAAGTGGAGAAAGTACACACAGGTAAAAGAAGTATCCATCAATCTGGAATTACAGGGTGATGTGCTGGTGACACTTTCAAGCAAGCTTTTCCTTCACGGTGAAGTTTTAAAGAAAGAGCTGGTAAGACAGGAAGTGCATACGACAGAGAGAAGCTTCTATTCATTCCCATTCGGCAATGAAGAAAAAGGCATGCTCTACTTTGAAGTGACTGCACTCTCAGACGGTGCTGCGCTTTACGGCGGTTACTACGAGGATACGGCGATTGAAAAGCCTGCAAGACAGCCTAAAATCGGGATTGATATCTGTACCTTTAAGCGTGAACGTTATATTGAAAAGAATATCGGACTGTTAAATGCGCATGTATTTAACAATCCGGACAGCCCGTTACAGGAACATCTCGAGGTTTTTGTATCCGATAACGGACAGACATTGGATATTGACAAGCTTGGCAGTGACAAAATTCATATCGTACGCAACAAAAATACCGGCGGTGCGGGCGGATTTACAAGAGGTCTTATGGAAATCTTAAAGAACGGCAATCCGCACGGCATTACCCATGCGCTGTTAATGGATGATGATATTACAATCGATACAGAATCCATTGAAAAGACCTATACGATTCTTTCGCTGTTAAAGGATGAATATGCCGATGCGTTTATCGGCGGTGCAATGCTTCGCATTGATAAGCCGAATATACAGGTGGAATCCGGCGCATCATGGAATGCCGGGAATTTGATTTCCAATAAGTCCAACTTAAACATGAATGTGACATGGGACTGCCTCTTTAATGAAATTGAAGAATATACGGAATTTAACGCATGGTGGTACTGCTGTTTTCCAATGGATGTTGTATCAGAGGAAAATCTGCCGCTGCCAATCTTTATCCGTGGTGATGACCTTGAATACGGCCTGCGCAACATGAAGCATCTGATTTTGATGAACGGTATCTGCGTATGGCATGAACCTTTTGAAAATAAATATTCTTCATTTTTGGAATACTACATTATCCGTAACAGACTGGTGGACAATACATTCCACTTCCCGGACTGGGGCAAGGCACAGTTAAAGAAGGCAGTCTGGGGACAGTGGCGCAGAGAGTGTAAGTTCTACCGCTATAAGAATGTAGATTTACATACAAGAGGTGTCAAGGATTTCTTAAAGGGTGTGGATTTCTTCTTAAATACAGACGGTGAAAAACTGCACAAGGAAATTATGGCAGCAGGCTATAAGGCAGTGCCGATGGACCAGATCAGCGTGCCGTTCCACTATAAGACTTACGAGGCATCCAGAACGACAAAGTTAAGCACACTGCACAATATCGTGCGTAAGCTGACCTTAAACGGTTATCTGCTTCCGGCGAAGCATATCCGTATTGTATCCATGGCACAGGTAACATTCCCGGCAGTATGGAGAGCAAAAAAGATTGTATTTTACGATGTAACAGCCAATAAAGCATTTGAATGTGAAAGAAGCTGGGGTCAGGCTGTTGCAAAGTTTTTCCAGGTACTGGGACTCACCATTCAGATTGACTTTAAATACAATAAAGCGAAAAAAGATTTCTTAAAGCGTGGAAATGAGATCAAAAACATTCAGTTCTGGAGTAAATATCTCGGACTGGATAAGCAGTAAAATGTCTGTGGTATGGAGGAGCAACATTGAAGAAGCGAAGAAATAAAAAGAGGATAATCATTGCGGCGGTGATTGTATACCTTGCGGTTATCGGCATTGTGGCAGTCTGGGAATCCGGCAGGCAAAAGCCGGCAAATCCCGATACTGCGGCGGCACAGGAGGAAGCTTATAATCGTAAGAAAGCAGTGATTGATGCACAGGAGAAAGCAGAGCAGCAGGCTTATGATAAAGCGGTACAGTTGCTGGATTATGACGTGGACAGTGCAGCAATGAAAATATCACCGTCAGACTGCTACAGCATTATGACAGCGAATAAGCTTCCGGCATTATCGAGAATGGCAGCAGAAGATTCAAAAAAATATATGGGGAATCTTCAGGTGTTACAAAAGATTGAAAAGCTCGGTATTGATACGGCGTCCTTTGAAACACCGGAACTCAACTGGAAAAATGTATACAACCGGGTTTCAGACACAATGCAGAAAGAAAATACATTTTCAGATAAAATTTCCTTTACAGGAAGCACAGCTTCCCAGTTAAATACCCTGATTGCACAGAGTACGGATGCATATATTACAATTGAGAGCAGTACGGTACGGATGGATGAACCAATCAGCATGAAATCCGGTATTGCGCTGGATGCAGCAGGAGTTATATTTACAGGAAGCACGGATGACCGCGTGGCACAGGCAGTAATTGCAGAAGACTGTACGAATTTTGCACTGTATAACCTGAATCTGACAGCGGGCTGTTATGAGTACGGTATTTATATTATCAGAAGCAATACATTTACAATCGAAAACTGTACCATTTCCAATGCTCTTTATAAGGGACTGGTTATGATGGGTGAAAACAAGAATTTCACAATCAGAAACAATACGGTTTCGTATAATGGTAACGGCGCAGTTTTTCTGAATGGAAATATCAGTAATGGTATTATTGCAGGAAATGATGTCGTTGATAATTACGGCACCAGAAACCTCACAGCCGGGATTGTAATGACTTCCATGGAAATTGACGATTATTATACGGCGTATAATGAGTTTAAAGATGAACATTTATATAACCTGTTAGATACGCCGCATGATATTGTGTTATATCAGAATAATGTAAAACATAATAATTCATCAGGTATTTATTCCGATGGGGCATATCAGATTTATATTGTTGAAAATATTATTTATCAGAATGATAAAGAGGGTATGTGTCTGGATTACGGTACATTCGGTGCGTATGTCAGCAACAATATTGTCAAAGAAAACGGCGGACGTCTAAGACAGTCCGATGAAGATTTAGAAGCGGACTTTGTAACGACGTTTGGACGTCTGTCAGATGGTTCGTCACCGGCAAAGCTTCCGGGCATTTCGATTGATAATTCGGCATATAATACGATTGTCAATAACAATGTTACGCAGAATTACGGAAGCGGTGTGAAGATGGTGCGTTCCGCATACCGCAATATTATTATGGAAAATTCTGTATCAGATAATAATAAAGGAAAAAGTGATGATTTCCATTTCTTTGGAATTGAAATTGGACATGAAAGTACGCCGGATGAACCGGTTAAAGGACTGGACTTTACAGCTTCCTATGAAAATATTGTATGCAGAAATATAGTGACGGGAAGCAATTATGCCGGTGTGTTTTTAGCAGTGGAATCTTATTGTAATGACGTATTTGACAATACGATTCTTGGCAGTGAGTGGTATGCAATTGAGTGCCACAGTAATATGTTTAACAGTATGTTAAACAATATTATGGATCAGGAAGTTTTAAATCTGTTTGCAGGCTAAGCTGCAATCAGGCATCAAAAGGATTTTTCAAGTGCATGAGTCATGCAGAAAAGAGGAAAACATGAAGAAATTTTTAACCATTTTACTGATGATGACGTCACTGTTGTTATTAGGCACAGTGAATGTATATGCAAATGAACAGACAACGTCGGATACACAACAGCAAGGTCTTTTTGATGACCCGGGATACGAAAAATATATACAACAGCAGAATGAGCAGTTACTGCGCGCTTCAATTTCAGATACGGCAGACGGATTCATCCACAACGAAAAATTTGCGGACAGAACCGTTCACAACGGAATTGACGTATCGTACTATCAGGGCGATATTGACTGGACGGCCGTAAAGGAAAGCGGTGTGGAATTTGTATTTATCCGTATCGGTTATAGAGGCTACGGCACAGGAAAGCTGGTTACAGACCCGTATGCGCAGAAATATTTAAAGGGTGCAACAGAAGCCGGATTAAAGGTAGGCGCATATGTCTTTTCCCAGGCGATTACCGAGGAAGAAGGCAGACAGGAAGCTGATTTTATTGTCAAAAATCTTGGCGGATATACATTAGATATGCCGGTTGTTATGGACTATGAATACGACGGCACCGGTGAGGGACGTCTTGTAACAGCCGGTCTTTCGGCAGAGGAAGCAACAAAGATTGTCAATGCGTTCAGCACGGAAGCGAAGGCACTCGGCTATGAACCGATGGTTTATGCCAATAAGAGCATGCTTACAAGCGATTTGAATGCAAAAGACATTAACTGCAAGGTATGGCTTGCAAATTATACCTATCAGACAACATATACCGGTGATTATGATTTCTGGCAGTACCGCAGTGATGGCAGTGTAGGTGGCATTTCAGGCTATGTGGATTGTGACTTCTGGTATGAGGAAGCCGTACAGGTAAAGAATGGCTGGGTCTATGAAAACGGTAATAAGTATTGGTACGATAACGGTGTCATGGCAGCGGATAAGGAAGTCTACGATGCCGAAACCGATGCGTGGTACTGGTTTGATTCAAACGGTGTCATGGCAACGGGCAAAGATGTCTTCATACCGGATAATGCAGATCGCACGCAGGGCAAGTGGGTACGTTATGATGAAAACGGCGGCATGATAAAAGGTGAAGACTGTCAGAACGGGAACTGGTACCGCTTTGATGAAAAAACAGGCGAAATGTTAAAGGGCTGGTTTACCGATGCAGCCGGAAACCGTTATTATTACAATGATATTACAGGCTGCATGGAACACGGCACCGTCGTTATTGCGGATGTATCCTATACGTTTGATGCAGTGACCGGAATTTTACTGGATAAGGTATGGTATGTCATCGATGGAAATGAATACTGGTATGAAGGCGGTATCCGTCAGGGTACACAAGGACGCGGTAAAGAAATCTACGACCCGAAGAGTGATGCGTGGTACTGGCTTGATGCCATAGACGGTGGTAAGAAAGCCACAGGAAAAGATGTCTATCAGGAATCAAACGGCGGCAAATGGGTACGTTACGATGAAGATGGTCATATGGTAAAAGGCTGGGATAAGCTGGACGGAAATACATATTATTTTGATAAAATTACCGGTGCAATGTTAAAGGGCGAAGCGGTCATTGACGATGAAGAATATGTATTTGACGAAATAACCGGAATATTGCAATAGAGTAAAGGTGTAGTCGAATGAGGAGTTTTGTGGAGAAGTTAAAAAAGAACCGATTTTTGTTAGTGGTGTTTGGCATTAATTTTGCGCTTGCGTTTTTATCCCTGATATTTTTTATCGTAAAGGGCGGCGGTGTGCTGACACTGACAGACGATTTCAATGCACAGGAAATTCCGTTTAATATGCTGACCAATACGGCGATTAAATCGGGGGATGTATTCTGGAACTGGAATATTGACATCGGTTCGGATTTTGTGGAAACATTTAGTTTTTACAACTTAGGCAGTCCTTTTTTTTGGATTACACTGTTATTCCCGGCAAGTGTCTTTCCGTATCTGACAGGCTGGGTTTACATGTTAAAATATGCGTTTGCGGGACTGTTTTCGTATCTTTATATTCACCGCTTTGTGAAAAATAAGAATACGGCACTGATTGGTTCCATGCTGTACGCGTTCAGCGGTTTCCAGTGCTGTAATCTGGTGTTTTACCATTTCCACGATGCGGTAGCGCTTTTCCCACTGCTTCTTATCGGACTGGAAAAATTACAGACTGAAAAGAAAAAGGGCTGGTTTGCCTTTGGCATTTTTATGAATGCACTGGTAAATTACATTTTCTTTGTCGGTGAAGCTATATTTGTAATTGTGTACTATATTGTGCGGTTTATGTTACCGCAGTATTGTGAAGCCAAAGATAGAAGAGTGTGGTTTAAAAGTGAGTGCGCAAAGGTCGGCAGATGTATTGCGGAAGGTGTGCTGGGAGTCTGTATGGCGGGCATCTTATTTGTACCGTCGATTTTAAGCGTACTGCAAAATACAAGAGTTTCGGAACATATTATGGGAAGCGAAGCGCTGACCTATAATACCGTAGAATTTTTAACAATCTTAAAGGGACTGTTTTTTCCGGGTGAATCCATGAAAAGCCAGGCGGCAGTATCGTATTCCAACTGGTATTCGGTTTCGGCATACCTGCCGCTTGTCGGCATGTTTCTGGTACTCGTTTATGTGCTGAACAAAAAGAAGGACTGGATTTGTAACCTGTTAAAGGTCTGCTTTGTTATGGCGCTGGTTCCGCTGTTAAACAATATGTTTGTCATGTTTCAGCGGGAATATTACAGACGCTGGTATTTTATGCCGGTACTGATTATGGCAATGGCATCGGCACTCGTGCTTGAAAAACGGCAGGAATTCCGTATGAAAAAGCCGTTTTTAATCACCGTGGGCATTATGGCGGCATATTTAGCGTATATGACACTGTATCCGTGGGAGTGGTCTTCGGATTTAAAATCCGGAATTTTCAGAAATCTGGTGTTTGCTGTGAGTATGCTTTTAGGATTCGGCGGTGTACTTTTGACAGCGGGCATTTTAAAATATGTCCAAAAGCATTTTATGATTGTCATGACTGTTGCAACAGCGCTGTTTTGTTGTGTGACAACCGTCTTTGCCGTGCTTTTATATCAGCATGACAACACCTTTGAAAGTGCACAGGCGGCATATGATGATATTGTAAAGACCGGCGAGGAACTCGATTCCGATATTCTGCCGTACCGCTATCTGATTTACGATGCGTATAACAACCGTAACATGGCAGGATATGTGCCGGGCAGAAGCTCCTTTAACAGTACGGTGCATACATCCATCTTTGAATTTTACGATGCACTTGGGGAATATCGTCATACGTTAAGTCCGGAAGGACCGGAAGGCACCAATGAAATTTTATCGGTCGGTTACTATGTTATGGCGGACCCGTGGCCGGATGAGGTCTATCAGACCTTTAACAACGGCTATCGTGACATCTATGTATATCATGATGAAAAAGCACTGCCGATTGGTTTTACGTATGATACATATATCACAAAGAGCGAATTCAGTCAGATTGAAAAAAGTAACAGGGCCATGGCGATGTTAAAGACACTGGTTGTTGCCGATGAAGATGAAGAAAAGGTATCCGGTGTATTAAGAAAATACGATGCGGAAACAGATGGTGCATATACACTCGATTTAAGAGAAGAGATCAAGGCTGTGCATAAAAAAGAATCCTCTGAAGATTTCTGGAATAACAGCCGGGGATTCGGCTCAACAATTGTTACGGATGGCGCAAAATATGCATTTTATTCCGTACCATACAGCAAGTCGTGGAGCGCACAGGTAAACGGACAGGATGCCGAAATTTTAAACATTAACGGCTTAATGGCAGTCCGTGTAGATGCAGGCGAAAATACAATTACATTTTCTTATTGCAATAAGGGACTGTATGGCGGTATCATTTTATCGGTACTTGGCTTTATCGTCTGGATAGGGTATATTGTATACAATAGAAAAAGGAAAGAAGGGAACCAGTAAATGCAGGGAAAGATTTTGTATGTGGTCGTACCATGTTATAATGAACAGGAAGTGCTTGCAGAAACGTCAAAACGCCTGCGGGAAAAGTTCCAGACACTGATTGGCAGTGGAAAAATTGATGAAAAAAGCCGGATTGTCTTTGTCAATGACGGTTCAAAGGATAATACATGGAAGATTATCGAGGAACTGCACAGACAGGACAACTTATTTTCAGGTATTAATTTAAGCCGCAACAGAGGACATCAGAATGCCCTGCTGGCGGGACTGATGACCGTAAAGGACTGTGCTGACGTTGCCATTTCCATGGACGCGGATTTGCAGGACGACATCAATGCAATGGACGAAATGCTAGATAAATACTATGGGGGCTGTGATGTCGTATACGGTGTGCGCAGTAAGCGTGCCACCGATACATTTTTTAAGCGTTTTACGGCAGAAAGCTTCTATAAGATGATGAATGCCATGGGCGCAAATACCGTTTACAATCATGCGGATTACCGCCTGATGAGTAAGCGTGCCTTAGAGGGACTTGCTGAGTTTAAAGAAGTCAATCTGTTTTTACGCGGCATGGTGCCGATGATTGGATATCCGTCTGATGTGGTGTATTATGAAAGAAGCGAGCGTTTTGCGGGCGAGAGCAAGTACCCGCTCAAAAAGATGATCAGCTTTGCGATTGAAGGCATTACATCCCTTAGTACAAAGCCGATTAAAATGATTACCAACCTTGGGGTGTTTATCTTTTTATTCAGCTTTGTCATCTTAATTTACAGCCTGATCCGCCATTTCTCAGGAGATACCGTTGCAGGCTGGACAACGATTATCGTGTCCGTATGGGCAATCGGCGGTCTGATTTTATTATCGCTTGGCATTATCGGGGAATATATTGGAAAGATTTATTTAGAGTCCAAAGAGCGGCCAAGATACATTATTGAGCAGTTTTTAAATGAAAAAGAGTAAAATGAACGCGGTGCAAAGACTTACATCTTTGCACCGCGTTTTTTCAGCGTTTTCAACAGATTCAAAACGGTTACGACAATGAATGAAACAAACAGCACGATTGCCGGGCGGGCAATGTAGGCGAATGTATAACCGTGGGTACACCAAAGCGAAAGTGCAATCCAGTCCAGAAAAGAAACACACAGAATTGTCAGCGTGTGCCGTCCCATGGCGGCAAGAACGTTGGTAACGGGTGCGCAGCTTTCCAGAGCCTTTGAAAAGGTAAAAATACATAACGAACCGCACACGGAGGTCAAGATTCCGGCGGCAAAATCGGAATACCAGCGGCCGCCAAGGTCGATGCGTACACCGGCTTCCCAGCAGAAAATCCAAATGAGAAAAGCAGCCAGCGTAATAGGAATCTGGTACTTTTCAAACAGCGGATAAATTTTGCGGAAAGCAAATCCAAGATACAAAAACAGTGCCGCAACAAGGCATACATCAAGGGACTGCGGCAGGTAGGTTTCAGTCATGGACATGGACTTTCCAATCAGTGCAAGACAGAGGAAAACAGCGCCGTTGTACTTTGACGGAAATAAAACGGATATCAGGTTGAACAGTGTCTTAGACCAAAATAAGGCGACTAAAAACCAAATCATGCCGACACAGGAATGTCCGTAAATATCAAAAGCTGATGCCCAGAACATCTGTTCTGCACGCAGATGGATACTTTCCAGTGCATTTTCGTGATAAATTAAAAATGAAAGCAGCCCGTTTAATGCCTGTATTCCGACAGCCGGTAAAAAAATGCGGGTAAAATCTTTTTTTAATGCTTTAAAGAAATCCTGCCATGTTGTGACTGTGCGGGCGGTAAAGCCTGTTGCAATAAAAAACAGCGGCATATGGAATGAATAAATAAAATTGCGGAGTGCGCCGCCGTAAGGGGCAGTGTGTCCTTCAATCATTGCAAAAATCGCAATGGCTTTGGCGATATCCAGCCACAGGATACGTTTCTTTTTTGGTTCTGATACAGCAGTTGTATCTGGATTTGTTGTATTTAACATAATTTATCCTTTCTGATAGTAATAAAAACTATACGGTTTATGAACACTTTATTTTATCATAAAACTTCATGAAACTCAAGGAAAGCGTTGACACACATTTTGTTGGTACAGTATAATAAAATATATAGTCAATAGGGTGAAACCGCTGATTTAACAGAATGGAGGAAGTGCATATGAGAATATTCAAAAGCGGCAGATGGATTCAGAAGCTGACCGCACTCGGACTGGCGCTGGCTACAACACTGGCAGCAGTTCCGGCAGTACAGCAGACGGTACAGGCGCAGGATAGTGAATATCCAGACGAAGTGATGATGGGTATCTTTTTTAACAGTGAAGAAGATATGACAGATACATTATATGTATCATTTGACGGTATGACATTTAAAAAGATTGGGGAAGCATATACAGACCATGCACCGGATAATCTGGAAGATTACTGGTGTACGGAAAGTCCGCATCTTTCACCGAGGGCTGACCATACGGGTGAAGAAAGCTGGTATGTAGGCTGTGTGCATGATCCAGGTCTTATTTACAAAGACGGATATTTCTGGACGGTTACGGGATTTGACCAGAAGATTAACGGTGAACAGCGATTTACACCGATGCTTGGTTATTCCAAAGATCTTGTAAACTGGAGTTTCCCAAACAGCGGAAGCGGTGAAAATATCAAACCGGTCAATACGCTGCCTTTTGCAGCAGACGGTACAAGAACGAATACAGAATTTGATTCAGGAAGTCCGGATATTATGCTGGACGATGACGGAACTGTGTGGATGGTTGTAACCATGGGATATTATGCACAGTGGCATGGAGAACACGCAACCATGGATAAGGAAAGCTGCTATCTTGTCAAAGTAGACGGACTGACACCGGGCTGTGACAATCCGGTCAGCCGCGATGACAAGGGAAAATCTCCGGTTGTAACATACAGTGATGCGGTGCCGATTAATCTGCCGGACGACTGTGATAACAGAATCGATGGTAATCTCTACAAGGAGAATGGCAAATATTATCTTTCTATTAAAAGAGAAGGTGTTACCTGTGAAATCTGGAGCATTGATGAACTGACACTGGATACCGTACAGGACCCTTCTAAGTGGGAATTGGTAAACAGCGATGTTGTAACCAATTATGAAGGACCATGCCTTACAAAGTATGATGGTAATTATTACTATTATACAGATAAGTTAGGTCTTGTAGACGGCGTAACAGGCATTAACGTGGCACGTTCCGCAGGCTTATCTGACCCGTGGACAGTGAATCAGCCGATTACAGCAATTGATGTAAATGGTAATTCAATTCCGACAAGACACGGTTCGGTAAAGGCGATTACAGATAAAAATGCGATTAAGGTCATCATGGACCGCTATAAAGCGGCAGGCTGGACATATGATCCAAGCGTAGATAAGCCAGCACAGCTTGAATTAAATGGCTGGTTTTATGGCAATGGCAATAAGTATTACTACGAAGACGGTGTACTGGCAAGAGATAAGCAGGTGGCACTGTTAGAAGACAACGAATATTACTGGTACTGGTTTGATGCAGACGGCAGCATGGCAAAGAGCAAAGATGTGTACGTACCGGAGAGCAATGAAAACCGCGCCAACGGTAAATGGGTGCGTTACGATGAGAACGGACACATGATTAAAGGCGAAGATAACCGTCAGGTCGATGGCGAATGGGGCTGGTGGTACTTTGATCCGGTTACCGGTGAAATGCAGAAGGGCATTACACAGGTGCCGAAAGCGGACGGTACAACAAAGACTGTATATTATGATATAGCAAGCGGACGACTTGTTTACGGTGAATGTGAATTAAATGGTGAACTGTACTATTCTGATGAACATACCGGAGAGGCATGGCAGGGCTGGAAACTGGTCGAAGGCAGTGATGTCAAGTACTGGTATGAAGGCGGTATCCGTCAGGGTTATAAGATTGATGACCCGACTTACCGCGGCAAGGAAATCTATGATTCCCTGACCGATGCATGGTACTGGTTAGACAATGTACAGCAGGGTGCAGTTGCCATGGGCAAAGATGTCTATCAGGAATCTTACGCCGGCAAATATGCCGACCGTGAAGACGGAACCGGCAAATGGGTACGTTATGACCCGTGGGGCAAGATGCTCAAAGGCTGGCAGGTAGACAACGGCAATTCATGGTATTTTGATCCGGTTACCGGCGCGATGGCAAAAGGGTACGATACGATTAACGGAGAATACTGGTATTTTGATCCGGCTACCGGAATTGGTACAAGATTAAATTAAACATACAGCAGTGTCTGGCAGGAAATAAAACTGTCAGGCACTTTTTTTATAGAAAATATATCTGCGGGCAGCCGATTATTGAAATAAAGTGTCAAAAAAGCGTGAAATACGGGTTGTAACCATAAAATACCAATGGTATAATAGAATAGCACAATAAAAGAAAACGTGTAAGGAAGATATACCAGAAGGGAAAATTTAAGAAATGAGAAACACAATCATCAAAGGGCTGCTTGCCGGTGCAGCAGTATTTGCGGCATTTGGCGGTGTGAATATGCAGGCAGCGGCAGAGGAAACTCCGGTACCCGCAGTGATAGAAGACGGTACATACTGGCTCAATTGTGCCTCAGATGCAGGTATGCGGCTGGATATTCCGAATGGCGCAGTGGCAGAAGGAACCAATGTGGAAATCTGGTCAGGCAATGACTCCAATGCACAGAAGTTCTACTTTGCACAGCAGGAGAATGGCAGCTATGTGATTACGGCAGAGTGCTCCGGTAAAGCACTTACGGCACAGGCACCGGAAAGCGGAGCCAATGCGGCACTTGAAAATTGTAATGGCAGTGTATCCCAGCAGTGGACAGTACTGAAAACACCAAATGATACCTACAAGTTAAAATCGGTATCCGCAGATATTTATCTCGATGTTTTTGGCGGGTTCATGGAAGAGGGCAATAATGTTCAGGTATGGGAAAACAGTGGTTCAGCGGCACAGGAATTTTATCTTGAAAAGACGGAGGCACCACAGACACTGGGTAACGGACTGTTTGTACTGGCATCTGCATTAGATGAAGATAAGCGTCTGGACATCTACCGTGGTGCATATGGCAACGGTACGAATGTCGAACTCTGGTCAGGCAACGTATCCAATGCACAGAAATTTGCTGTAGAGTATGCAGGAGATGGCACATATACATTAACGTCCCTGTCTACAGGTATGCGTCTGGACGTCAACGGCGGTTCCGATGAAGAAGGCACCAATATCCAGCAGTGGTCCGCCAACGACAGCAGCGCACAGCGGTTTAAAATCCAGTCTGTTGGGAACGGCTATTACACATTACAGGCAGAATGCAGCGGTCTGTATGTGGATATCAATGGGGCAGATGCCGAAAACGGTGTTAATATCCAGCAGTGGTCAGCCAATGACAGCGGCAGCCAGTATTTTAAGTTTTATGAAACAGAATATGAGCAGGAAATTGCAAACGGTACATACGCATTTCATTCTTCGGTAGATGGCGATTATTACATGGATATCGCACAGGGTTCAGAAGAAGAAGGTGTCAATACACAGATATGGGACGGCAATAATTCCAATGCGCAGAAGTTCCAGATTACATATTTAGGAAATGGTGAATATAAAATCACCTGTGTCTGCTCCGGACTGGCACTCGACGTTGACCATGGAAAGACAGAGAATGGAACAGCAGTCAGACAGTGGGAGTATAACGGAACCGATGCACAGCGCTGGCGTATTTACCATGCAGAAGACGGTTCGTATTATTTCCAGTCCGTTGTCAGCGGCAATATGCTTGATGTAAACTGGGCAGCCGGGTATAACGGTAATACCGTGCAGTCCTGGGAATTTACAGGAAGTGCGGCACAGCGGTTCTGGCTGAATAAGACCACACCGAGATATACCGGCTGGACAACGCTTAACGGCAGAAAGTATTATTACAATTCCAACGGAGAATTAAGTTCCTCTATCGGAATTGACGTATCCCGCCACAATGGGCAGATTGACTGGCAGGCAGTAAAAGATGACGGAATCGACTTTGCGATTATCCGCGTCGGTTACGGTGACGATTTGGGCAATCAGGACGATGTCCGTGCCATTTACAACATGAATGAGTGTGAAAGACTGGGGATTCCATACGGTGTTTATCTGTACTCTTATGCGGCAAGTGACGAGCAGGCATACAGCGAGGCAGATCACATGCTGCGTATGATTCAGGGCAGAAATCCGCAGATGGGTGTGTATATTGATATTGAAGATACAGACACCTATTATGACAGTGGCATTAACCCATATGATGCTGAAGGCAGAGAGTGCATTACACGCTGGGCAAAGATTGTCATGCAGCAGGTAGCCAATGCCGGATACACACCGGGTATTTATGCAAACTACAACTATTTCAGCAGTATATTGTATACAGACGAATTAAGCGAAATGAAATGGCTTGCATATTACAGTAAAAATGACCCTTATGCGGACTATGCACCGCCGCAGGGACCGTGGATTTGCTGGCAGTACAGCAGCCGTGGAACTGTCAACGGAATTGAAGGCAATGTTGATATGAATGCATGGATTTACTAAAAATCAGCTCAGAGCCGCTTTATTTTGGCGGACTCTGGGCTTTTATAGTATAAAAATAAATCGCCATTATGGCAGATGGGAAATTGCATCTTTACAACAAGCGGCTTAGAAATGGAGGTATATATGGGAAATAAGATTGCAGCAGTAGTGTTAAGTGCAGTGCTGGCAGCAGCGCCGGCTTTGGACTGGGCGGAAGTTCCGGTATGGGCAGCCCAGAATCCGGATACAGGTGTATCAGCGCAGGAAATCAGCGATGAAAATGTATCCGGTCAGGAACTGTATGGCGGTTATATTGCAGACCGCTTTTCAGAAAAAACGGATAGTACGGATACTGCGGTGCAGGAAGATAACGATGGTTTATTAAAAGCATCGGCACAGAGTATTCCGTCAAGCTATCGGACGGAAAAGCTTCCGGCAGTCCGTAATCAGGGAGCATATGGCACCTGCTGGGCATTTTCAACACTTGCCTGCATGGAAATCAACCTGATGAAAAAAGGATATGACGAAATGGATTTATCCGAGTTACAGTTAATTTACTTTTCGACACATTCAGTAAATGATGAGTTGGGCGGATTGACCGGTGATGCGTATACTTATATAGATTCTGATGTAAATTATCTGTGGCGCGGCGGCAATTATGAGATGGCGGTCAACACACTTTCTGACTGGCTTTCAGCTGCGAAGGAAGAAGCTGCACCATATGAAACGGCGGCAGATGTACTGGAAACAGGACTTTCTGATAATCTGGCATATGCTGATGCGGCACATTTACAGAATTATCAAAGCTTTAATATGAAAAATACAGACGAAGTAAAGCAGGCGGTTATGGATTACGGCGCCGCAGGCATCAGCTACTACGCATATACATATTCAGGCTACGCAAGCAACAAATATTATAATGCAGATACAGCAGCCTATTACTGTTATGATGAACTGGGAACGAATCATGCGGTAACGGTTGTCGGCTGGGACGATGATTATCCGGCAGAAAATTTTGCGGCAGCACCGGAAGGAAACGGCGCATGGATTGTAAGAAACAGCTGGAGCAGCGATTTTGGGAAGGACGGTTATTTTTATCTGTCATATTATGACAAGAGCATTTCTGGTTCGGCAGTTGCATTTGATGCAGAACCGGGGGATAATTATGACCACAATTACCAGTATGACGGCAGTGCCTTTGGCATGATGACAGGAATGCAGACCTTTAAAGCAGCCAATGTATTTACGGCAAAAGCAAACGAAGGCGGAAAAGAAACCATTGAGGCAGCTTCTTTTGAAGTCATGGCAAAATCAATGGACTATACAGTCAGTGTCTATACGGATATTACAGATGCGGCTAATCCGGAAAGCGGTACATTAAAGGCGCAGACCAGCGGTTCATTCAGCAGTGAGGATAAAAACAATCTGTTAAAAACGGTTGTTTTTGAGAACCCGGTAACGGTCGGACAGGGACAGACATTTTCTATCGTAACGGAATTTCGTTCAACCGGCAGTGCATCAACGATGATTTATTATGACCGCGCACTGGAAAGAAACGGCATTTCTGCAAATTGCGCAGCCGCAGAGCATCAGAGCTACCTTTACAGTGCTTATATGGGCTGGCGGGATTTTGGCGCAGCAAACAATACCAATTTCCGAATCAAGGCATTTACTAAAAATGTGACGGATACGGAAGAACCGGAACAGCCGGACACACCGCAGGAGCCGGATACACCAGAGCAGCCGGATACGCCGCAGGAGCCGGATACACCAGAGCAGCCGGACACGCCACAGCAGCCGGAGGAATCCGAAAAAAATGGCTGGTATGTGGAAAATGGCGCAAAGTACTGGTATGAAAAAGGCGTAAAACAGGGGCTGGAAGGCAGAGGCAAAGAAATCTATGATCCGGATTCCGATGCGTGGTACTGGCTGGACGCCATAGACGGTGGCAAGATGGCGGTCAGCAAAGATGTATATCAGGAATCTTACGCGGGAATTTATGCAGACCGTGAAGACGGAACCGGAAAATGGGTGCGCTACGATGAAAACGGACATATGGTAAAAGGTGAACAGATGCAGGACGGTGCGTGGTATCGTTTTGATGAACAGACCGGTGCTATGATTAAGGGCTTCTATGGACAGTACTACTATGATAAAGTGACCGGACAGAAGGTCTTTGGTGCGTATACGATTGACGGTGTGCCATATGCATTTGACGATACGACAGGAGAGGCACTGGACTGCCGCTGGTATGAAATTGACGGAAATGAGTACTGGTATGAAAATGGAAAGCGTCAGGGCTTAGAGGGCAGAGGCAAGGAAATATGCGATGCGTATGGTATGTGGTACTGGTTGGATGCCGTAGATAACGGCAAGAAAGCAGTCAGCAAAGATGTCTATCAGGAATCTTATGCCGGACAATTTGCAGAAAATGCGGACGGAACCGGGAAATGGGTACGCTATGATGAAAGAGGCTGTATGGTCAAGGGCTGGTGGAAGCAGGACGGACATGAGTTTTTCTTTGATGAGCAGACCGGTGCGATGGCAAAAGGAACTGTGGTTCTTGGCGGTGTGACATATGTGTTTGACAGTACAACGGGCATATTGTTGAGCTGGTATAAATAAAATACATATATAAACAATGTAAATAGACTGCATAAATGTTTGCGCCATAAGCGGTATGAAGTGTTTAAGATTATTCCCGGCAGAAATGCCGGGAATTTTTAGTTTGCGCGCCCGGCGCACGTTTCTAATGGGTGAAAGTTCCTAATCTACCTTAGTTGGTATGTAAAAAGTCGGGAAAAGAAGAATGTTTCTTTTAATAAAAATTTTATAATATTATTCAAGATACAACAGCATAAATATATTGACAATATATAAAAAATAGTATACAATCTCGATATAAAATATATCAGACAAAGAAAATCTGATAAAAACAAAGAGAGGAGCGATGCGATTGCCAAAAAGCACAAGTAAATTAAAACAATACTTTCCGATGATTCGCGAGCGGGAGGATATCAAAAGAGAAATCGATGGGAATCCCAAGCTTTTGGAAAAATATCGGGAATGGGACGAAGAACAGCAGGAGGAATTTTTAGACTACTGTACGGGAGTAAAAGGTGTCAAAGTCTTATACGATGCGTTCTTTAAAGAGATTATGAATCCAGAAAATACACCTGAACGTCTCAATGAATTACTATCCTTTTTATTAGGACAGAGCGTTACAATAAAAAGAGTGCTTCCGGGCGATTCTACAAGGCTTGCCGATGAACAGTCGCTATTGATTATGGACATCTTGGTGGAACTTGCCGATACCAGTCTTGCAAATGTCGAAGTCCAGAAAATCGGGTACAGCTTTCCGGGACAGCGAAGTGCCTGTTATTCCTCGGATTTACTACTGCGGCAGTATAAAAGAGTCAAAGGCGAAAGAAAAAAAGCCTTCAGTTATAAGGATATAAAATCCGTCTATACGATCGTATTCTTTGAAACGAGTATCAAAGAATTTCATGAATATCCACAAAACTACATCCATAAATTCAAACAGCAGTCAGACACAGGGTTAGAGCTTGAATTACTGCAAAAATATGTGTTCATACCGCTTGACATTTTCCGCGGAATCTACCACAATGATGGTAAGAGCAGCGGTGAAAGCGGCGGGCGTGATGAACAACGCAAATCTGTGAAAAGGCGTTGGAATAAAAGGGAAGCGTGGCTGACGTTTTTAAGTACAGACGAACCGGAGATTATCATTGAGTTAATCAGTCAGTACCCGGAGTTTAAAGAGATGTACGAAGAAATCTATGTCATGTGCCAGAATGTGGAAAAGGTGATGGAAATGTTTTCAAAAGAATTGATTCAATTGGATAGAAACACGGTGCAGTACATGATAGATGAAATGCAGGATACCATTGACGTTCAGAAGGAAGCGTTGGAAGAACAGAAAGCGACCATTGACACGCAGAAGACACAGCTCAGTAAAAAGGAAGAGGAGCTTGAAACTGCAAAGCGGCAGTTACAACAGGCACTGGAAAAGATTGAACAGTTGGAAAATGGAAAAATGTTAGAGAAACAGTAGAGAAACTGTCACAACAAAGAATACAAGCCAAAGAACAGCACCCGGTGGAATTGATATGCCGGGTGTTGTTTTTTACACTGATAAAAGGTGTTATTACAGCAAATTTGCAGGAGTATACAAAAATAAAGCTGTAGTGAACACAGCTACCAAAGGCACAAACGGAAGACAAAAAATATTAAAACAGTACAGATTGGGTATAATATTCTATATACCCGGCAGTCAGAACGGATACAAAATACAATAATATACACAGGGGATACATAAAAGCATATACAAAAAATATAAAATATAAATCGTGGGATATAGATATGAAATGCTGTTAACGGTGGACAAAGACAGGAGGGGCGCAGATGCCATGCTTTTATAAAATGACACATAGTGGTTTAAAAAAGACAACGAAACAGGAATTTCTGCAATTCCAAGATATGATTGCGGTGGTGACAGAGCAGGCATTAGAAAACTCAGAAGAAAATGCGTTCGTTCATCAGTTTATAAGCGGCATTGTGGGGAAAGAAGCAGTGCGCGGGTGCAGAATGGTGCAGGGTACAGACGGGTTTGCATTGGAGTGTCAGATTCCGTCCAAGGTAAAGGGGAAAAGCACACAGCGTTTCAGGGTGTGTATGTCAGAAGGGAAAATCATTTGCATACAGTATACAAATGATACAGAGAATTATGTCCAAAAAGAAGACTCCTTTTTAGAGCAGCTGGTTGAAAATGTCGTGAGGTGTATGCAGGAGCAGACCCAAGCCGGATATGTAAAACAGAGTTCGTTAATGATAGAGCGTTTTTTGTACGAATTATTACATCAACTGACAGCCGGAGATTTGCAGTATATAGAAAAACTGGAAAAGGCGCTGACGGTATTAGAGGGAGAGGTTTTTCACGGAACAGTCATGGATTTTAACAGCAATATGCTCCAGTTAAAGAAAAAAATATTTCAGTTTTACCGCTATTACAGTCAGTTGATTGAAGTCGAAACGGCGCTTGAAGAAAATGAAAGAAATCTGCTGTCGGGGGAATATACACAGGCGTTTAGAAAATTAAAGGGGCGGACACAGCGGCTTGCGGCAGAAACACAGGTCCTTAGGGAATATGCCGTGCAGGTGCAGGAGGTTTATCAGTCGGAGCTGGGAATCCGGCAGAATCACATTATGAAAATTCTGACTACGGTCACTACGGTTTTTCTGCCGCTGACACTGATTGCAGGCTGGTATGGCATGAATTTTTCTTATATGCCGGAGCTGTCTTGGCAATATGGGTATCCGGCGGTTATCAGTGTCAGTCTTGTAATTTTTGTGGTGTTAATGTGGGTGTTTAAGAGAAATCGTTTCTGGTAAAATGTTGCAAATATTACGCAAATTATGATGAAATCATGACATAAATGTTACACAATTCAGATATAAATTACAGAATCCCTACTTTTTGCTAACATTTTAAATATGGGGTAGAAATTGTGAAATTTATCTGCTATAGTAAGGTCAATTCAAGGGGCTGCAGCGTTTTTGAAGTTTATAAAACAAACAAAAAATGAAGAAATAGGAGGATTGGGATATGAAAAAGTATATCAACAAAACCTGGAGAAACAAAGTAACAGCAGTTGTATTAGGAGCCGGCATGGCAATGACAGCATTTTTGGGAGTGCGGGTATCAGCGTATGCGGCAGAGGGAACAACAAATTTGCAGGTCATTGCAAATGATGAAACAGGAATACCGGATAAAGCGCTGTATCAGGCAGTGTTAGAAGAAGGGGACAGCAATAAAGACGGTGTTCTTACCGTTGAGGAAGCAGCAGGAATAAAGACATTGGATACAAGAGTGAATCAGAGTCTTGCAGGAATTGATAAGCTTGTAAATCTTAAAAGTTTATGGGTTACGGAAGCTGACGGAAAGAATATTGATATATCAGTATTGGCTCAATTAAAGGAACTTAAAAATTTAAGATTGAATCACTGCGGTATTACAGATATCAGCGTATTGGGCAGCATGACACAGTTAGAATCACTGAATCTGATGGATAACAATATTGCAGACATCAGTCCGGTAAGCGGTTTAAAAGAACTGCACTATCTGAACATTTCACAAAATCCGGTATCTGATATCAGCGCTGTACGGAATTTAACAGATTTGACAGGAATTGAATTTGAAGAAACAAAGGTAAGCGATATCAGTGCACTGGCAGCCTGCAAGGGTCTGGAGGGAATTTATATGAGCGGCAGCCCGGTTACAGATATCAGCGTAATGAGTAATTTCTCTGAATTAAATCTGCTGGTGATGAACGATGCACAGATTCGTGATATCAGTGCTTTGGCAGACTGCACAAAGCTGGCTTATCTTGGAATGGGAAACAATCAGATTACAGATATCGGCGTTTTGGCAAATCTGACCCAATTACAGGAACTGCGTATTGAAAATAATCCGGTTTGGGATACCAGTGTATTAAATAAACTTCCGAATTTAAAACTGTTAAACGGTGAAAAGTTTGTACCGGAAAGTACTACAGAGCCGGAAACAAAGCAGGAAGAAAGCACAACACCAACTGACAGTGCCACAGAAAAAGTGACGGAAGCCACACAGCCTGCCGGACAGGAAAATACGGAAGCTGTAACAGTAGCACAGAACCAGACAGAAACAGCCAAATCTGATAATCCACAGACCGGTGATACAAGCATGATGTGGATGTGGATTGCAGCAGTCATTGCGGCAGCAGGTATCGGAACGGCAGTTTATTCACGGGGAAAAGTTCGCGCCCGCTAACGAGGGGATTTTAAGACGGTTTAAGACAGTAGGGGAAAGTGTTACGTAAATAAAAAAGAAAAAGCCACAGCGGAAGTGATGAAAATGAGAAATCATGGAGGTTGTGGCTTTAACTATAAATTGAAAAAAAGATGGAATATATAGAGAGATTGTATACCTGAAATAAATTGTATCAAAAAAAATGCAGTGGGGGGGGTATAAGTATGCCCACCCCTTTGCATTTTGGGGAAATCAGATGAAAACAGCCGCAGAATTGTTGCAAACAAGGCAGTTTCCACAATTGACAAGAATAAAGAGTTGGGATAGAATGGATAAGATAAAGGGGAATGAGTAGAAATAAATTTCTAGTAGTGTTTAAAATGACAATTTGTCGTTATAGAGAAAACATAAAACGGGAGATTAGGATTATATGAGAAACCTAAAGAGGATTACATTATATATTATGAGCATTGTCGATATATTTTCGTTGATTGCAGCATTTTTAGTATCTTATATAATTAAGTTCAGACTTGTGGAAAAAAATAGTGAGGGACTGGTTTCATTTTCATCTTATATGACATTATTAGTATGTAGTATTTTAGCATACTTACTTGTAAATATTATTTTTTTATATAACGATAATTTTATCGAAAGAAGTTCAGCAAAAGAATTATTGGCGACATTAAAAATGGTTGTATATGTAACAATAATGATTATATTATTTATGTTTTTTGCTAAAATCAGCAACCAGTATTCCAGAGCACATGTTGCTATTTTTAGTATTTTGGCATTTTTAATTGATGCTGTCAGCAGAATAGTAATAAAAAAATATGTTCTTCAAAAATATAAGAACCGTAATGGTTCCGAAAAAATAGTTGTCATTGCGCCATATTCGCATATTCCAGAAATTTTGAAAAAATTAGAAAATCCATTAAACTGGAATTGCAAAGTAGTTGGAGTTGTGGCATCGGATTATGACAAAAAAGGCGAAACAGTGCAGGGAATTCCGGTAATTAGTAACAGTGAATACATGTACAAAGATATCGCAAATGCAGAAGTGGATTCTGTATTTGTGGATACCGGTTCCGAAACACACGAGTATATAAGAAGCTGTACTCAGAAGATGCAGGAAATTGGTAAGAAGGTTCATGTCAGGGTTGAAGAATATTATATTAATGATTCTATTAGAACGATTGACAGATTAGGGGAGTACGCAGTAGTCAGTTATTTTCCTAATTATCCGATGCGTGTGCGGCAGATACTTGTAAAAAGGGCATTTGATGTATTAATATGTATTGTTTTAATTCCGATATATTTTGTGCTGTTTGTAGTGACGGCTTTTTTTACATATGCAGAATCGCCGGGGAAAATATTGATTTCAACTATTAAGATAGGAAAAAACGGCAGAAGATTTTATCAGTATCGATTCAGGGTGTTTCGGTTAGATGCTGAAGAAAGAATGAAAAGTGGGAAAAGCCCATATACAAAAATTGGCAGAGTATTAGAAATGCTGCATTTGGATGGAATGCCACTTTTAATCAACGTAATATATGGCGATATGAGTCTTGTCGGACCTAAATCACCTACAGTTGGAAAATTTTTACAATATTCGGCGCAGCAAAGAAAAAATTTGTGTGTACAAACAGGTGTTGTCGGGTATTGGAGTTGTGAAACAGATGAAAATGAAATTGTGAAGCTGGAAGATGAATATATAGCAAAATGGAATTTACTTCGGGATTTTAAAATAATTTTTGAGATGATATTGAGATACTTATCATTTCATTCAAAAAGAAAAAACTATATAGAGGAAATGAGGGAACAGGCGATGGAACAAATTGTGCAGCAGAGAGCTTACTGTAAATCAATTACGTATGAGCACAGTGATTATCAACAAAACAATACTGTTGGTAAAAAAATATATTATACAATAAAAAGACTGGCCGACATTGTTGGAGCAGTGGCAGGGATGGTAATATTGTCACCGGTATTTCTTATTGTTATGATTTTAGTAATTGCAGACGATGGCGGTAATCCTTTTTATGGACATGTCAGAGTCGGAAAAAACGGAAAGAAAATTACAGTATATAAGTTCCGTAGTATGCGAAAAGATGCCGGAGATTTGGAAAAATTACTTACTCCGGAACAGCTTGCGCAGTATAAGCGGGAGTTTAAAATTGATAATGACCCAAGAATTACGAAAGTGGGAAATTTTATCAGAAAGACGAGTATTGACGAACTGCCGCAGTTATTTAATATTTTAAAAGGAGATATATCTATTGTAGGTCCGCGTCCAATAGTACAAAAAGAAACAGAAATATACGGAAAAGATATCGCAAAATTATTAAGTGTAAAACCAGGCCTGACTGGATACTGGCAGGCATATGCAAGGAATAATGCGACATATGCAAGCGGTGAGCGCCAAAAAATGGAAATGTATTATGTAGAACATCAAAGTTTGTGGTTGGATATTAAGATACTTTTCAAAACGGTAGAGTCAGTGTTTAAGCAGGAAGGAGCACAGTAGTATTATATATAAATATAAATACTTTGAAATATATAGTCAGGAGAGCGAAAATGGAAATACCAATGGCAGAAGGAAATTTTAAAAACAGAGAAATTAAATGGCTGAGAGATGTTGATTGGCTTGAATTATTTTATCTGGTCTTATTTGCGGCATTTGTTATAAAAAAGTATTTAGGAACCACAGCATTGGAGTGGGATGTACCGGTATGGTATGATACTGTTGTAAGAGGAGCACTCTATGCATATATCATAGTTAGAACGTATGAACAAGCGGTAATTAAGAAAAAACTGGAATATAAAGAAATTATTTTAATGGCAGTGATGCTGTTTACAGGTGAAATGATGAACCTGTATGCGCAGGAAACGTTTGTGTGGGATACAATATTGTTTATTATTGCAGCAAAAGGTGTGGATTTTAAAAAAATATGTTTTGTCTATTTGTGTATTGCGGTATCCATACATGCTGTAGCGCTATATGTAGTAAATAAAGGATATATTCCTGATTATATATATGATAACGGAGGCAGGGTAAGACATTCTTTGGGAATATGCTATCCAACCGATTGTATGGCACAGATGTTATCAATGTTTGCTGTTTATATCTGTTTAAGAGGTAGGCGGATTACATTTGTTGAAATTACATTAATGTTTGTAAGTACGCTTAAATTATATTTTTATACCTATGCAAGAACGGATTTAATATGTATAGTATTGCTGTGTATATTATGTATTGCTGTAAAGTGTTTGGATAAATTTAAAATATACATAACACAATACAGACTGCTGGAAATAGTAGCTTTATTAATAATAGTGCTGTTTATAGCATGCATTGCAGCAACAGCATTATATGATAGTACAAATCCGTTTTGGACGAAATTAGATGGTGTCTTTTCACAGAGATTGAGCATTGGTAAAATAGGATATGAAAGGTACGGTATTAAGTTGTTTGGTAATATCGTAAATGAATATGGACTGGGATTTGGTAATAATGTCGCATCGGGATATTATTTTTTCCTGGATTCATCTTATGTGAGAGTATTAGTGAAATATGGTGTCGTATTTGCCGGTGTATTATCGGGATTGTTCATTTGGGCGTTTAGAAAGGCAAGAAGATGCCGAATGGATTATGTAATTGTTGCATTGATAGTCTTTTTGATAGCAGCGATTAGCGAGCAGCATTTATTTGATCTGATATATAATCCGGTATGGTTACTTGCATTTGCAAAAATAAAAGATGATAAGGAAACCAGGATGAAAGGATGAATATATGAAAAATATATTATGTAAATTTATAATAGGAGTAGTTGTTTTTTGCTTAATTCTGTTAAGTGTACTGAAGATTGCAGATATTCATAGAGACGGAATTATAATTAGAGATGGCATATATAATGTTTGCACAGTAGAGGCGGCAGGTCCTAATTTAGTTGTTTGGGATGTTGAATGGGGACAGGCTGTGATAGGTGCCAATGTGCATTTATGGGAAGCGTCATATGGAAGTCCGCAAAAATTTTACTTGAAAAATATCGGAAATAATATTATGGGTATATTTTATGGTGATGACGGAATGTGTGTTGCAGTATCCGAAGACGGAACCAAACTGGAATTACAGGTATACGAAGACAAAGAAAATCAAAAGTGGATATTTGAAAGACAAGGCAAATCGCAGTATTTTAATATTAAAAATTGTGAAGATGGATTATATGTTAAATATGCAAGGTCGGATGAGGAAACATATTTTGGACTGAAAATGGAAAAATTATCAGATGACAATGCTTTTAAATTTATGTTGAGAAAACAGGGAGTATAATTAGGATGAAGCGTAATCCAAAACAAAATATACGTGTAGTAGATGCTAGGATGATAAATATGTCAGGGATTGGAACATACATAAAAAATAATATACGTTATGGATTTTATACGGCAGCAATGGGAAATCCTGCTGATATTAAAGAATTTGAACCTGGTTTGGAAGTGATTCCATTTCAGGATAAAATCTATGGGATAAAGGAACAGTTACATTTTCCTTATAAAGAGTTACGAAAAATGAAGCCAACGGTTTTACATGTACCGCATTATAATGTGCCTGTTTTCTATCGGGGGAAAATGGTAGTTACTATACATGATTTAACGCATTTGGTATGTTCTCAGTTTTTACCCAATAAATTTGCGTATGTTTATGCACGTATAATGCTTGGGATTGCAACCAGAAAGGCATCTAAAATTATTACTGTATCGGAATGTACCAAGAAAGACATCTTGAAGTATTATAAACGGACAAATGCTGATAAAATTGTAGTTACATATGAGGATATATCTCCAGTATTTAGCCATAAGGAAAAGGAGTCGGTAACATACCTTTATGATAAATTTAAAATTCCTTCAGATAAAAAAATTCTGATGTATGTCGGGAATTTAAAACCACATAAGAACCTTGGAAGATTGGTAGAGGCTTATTCTAAAATTGATAACATTGATGATACTGTACTGGTATTGGTAGGAAAAGCTTTTGATAATTATGATTTGAAAAAAGTGGAAGGACAATATGGCTTAAAAGGACGGATTTTTCATACGGGAATTGTTACAGATGAAGAATTGGTTGATTTTTATAATTTAGCAGAGTTGTTTGTTTTTCCGTCTATATATGAGGGATTTGGATTGCCGCCATTGGAAGCAATGGCGTGTGGAACCCCGGTTGTTTCATCAGATTCGTCTTCAATGCCGGAAGTTCTAGGAGAGGCAGCGGAATATTTTAATCCATATAATATAGATGAAATGGTAAGGGCAATCAATAATCAGCTCAAGCTGAAAAAGGAAGAAAATCCGGCAGTTCAAAAAGGATATGCACAGGTGAAGAAAATGAAAGACAAAGTAAATAAAGAAATGATACAAAAATGTTTGTTAGATTGATAAAGAGGGGAGTAAATGATGAAAAAGTTTTTAAAACCAGCAATTCTTTTTTTTGGAGGTATTGTTGGTGTAATAAAAATAGTGAGTTTGCATCTTAAAGACAAAGAAGTGTTCTATGTATGCCTTCCGAATGGTATTGGTGAAATTATAAATATCGGAGTTTATCTACCGGAGGTCAAAAAAAGAGTAAAAAAAGAGATTGTATTAATATATCCGAAAAACAGAGAAGCAGTTATCGATTTTATTGATTATGATAATTACAGAACGGTTGGTGTTGGTAAATATATGTGTAAATGCATACAGGCATTAATATTTACACGATTTGGAAGAGCTTTACAATCTACAATGAAAAAATATTATCTGAATCCGATGAGAGGTCCTAAACAGATGAATATGAAAAAAGGATTTATCTGGAATTTAAAGGATGAAATGAAACTTACAGATTCAGATATGCCGTTACGACCGCGAATGAGCCAATTACAGCATTATACAGAGTATGAAAATACGGTATTTTTAAATCCCTATGCAAGAACAATAGAACAGGTTCAGTTTTCCTTTTATGAAAAACTGGTTGAACAATTTAAAAATAAAGGATTCAGTGTTGTTACAATACTAGGATTTGAAGAACAGGAGCCAATACAGGGAACAACTGGAATCGTATGCAACTTAAAAGAAGCAATGGGTATGATTGCAAACAGTAAAGGTGTTGTAGGAGTCAGGAGCGGGTTTATGGATTTGGCAGCGGGAATAAAAGATGTGGCAATCGTATGTGTATATCCGCAGAAATGTGATCGTAGGGATTTCTTTAGTTTTAGTCATTTAGAATATGATAACGATGTGGCAGAAATAGAAGTTTGTAAACAGGATTCTGTTGATGAAGTAATTCAATTTTTTTGTGGGAAATAAAAATGAAAAGGAAAATAAAAACAATTATTGTTTTGGTAATAGCGTTTTTGCCAATAACGTCAACAATACGTGCAATTTTATATAAGAATCTGTTGGGCTATAAATTAGGCGTGGGTGTTAAATGCAAGTATGGTACTTATATTAATTGCAATAGTGTTCATATTGGGGATGAATCATATTTTGGAAGGTTTTCCAAGGCCGCAAATTTAGAAAGCTTTTCGGTCGGTGCAAATTCATTGATAGAGAAGCATGCGCTTATAGTTGGTCCGGCACCTGCTTTGTGGGGAAGTAAAAAGCCGGTATTTATTGCTAAAGAACATTTTGCTGTGATGTCTTATTGGCATATTGATGTTTGCAGCCAAATGCGGCTGGGGGCTAATGTTTTGTTAGCAGGTAAAAACGGGCAGATTTGGACACATGGATTTGATCTTAATCATAACCGGCTTGATACTGATTTAAATATTGGCAGTAATATATATGCAGGGTCTATGAGTATTATTATCGGTGGAATTTCAATATGTGATAATGTAGTAATTTCTGCTGGAAGTGTTGTTTCAGAAGACATATCAGAGTCGGGGGTTTATGGTAATAATCAGAAGATAGTAAGAAAAGGCAGTGTTAATAATTTTGCGCAAAAATATGGTGGAGCCATAAATGTGCAGGAAAAAGTAGTGGGAAATTACAGTATATTTAATAAAAGCAATAGAATTTAAATTTGTGCAATAGATTGGAGTGTATTATGAAAAAAAATTCGATAAATTATAATTTTATAATGAATTTGATATATAATATTGCTCTTTATATTTTTCCGCTTATTACATATCCTTATGTAACGCGTATACTAAATCCGGATGGAATTGGCAAGGTAACATTTGCGCAATCCTTTTCGACATATTTTTCAATGATGGCAATATTTGGATTAACAACGTATGCCAGCAGAGGGGTAGCCTGTATAAAAAGAGAAAAAAAGGCATTGAATAAATTTGTTACAGAGATATTAGTTCTTGAAATTGTGCTTTCAATGGCAGTATTCTTTGTATATATGTTTACGGTGCTGAAAGTTCCAATACTACAGAATAGAAAAAATGAATTATTATTAATGAGTGTTAATATTTTTACAGGCGGCGTATCGGTTGGCTGGCTGTATACCGGATTAGAAAAATTTGATGTATTAACCAAACGTTTTCTAGTATGTAAAACAGTATCTGTTTTGATTCTTTTTGTGACAGTCCATAATCAGAATGATTTTTTGTGGTATGCGGTATTTACATTTTTATCGGATACGGCTGTAAATATATGGAACATTTGTACAATGGGAAGATATGTTAACATAGATTTTTCCCATGGACTCCATATATTCTATCATTTAAATAAATGTCTGGCTTTTTTTGCAGCGACGATAGCAAACTGTTTATATACAAATCTTGACAGTATAATGTTGACATTTATATCAGGGAATGTGCAAACGGGATTTTATACAACTGCATTGAAAATCAGACAGCTTTTAAGTGCTGTGGTGTTATCGTTTGCCAGAGTTTTACTGCCCAGAATATCGTATGAACTGGCAAATGATAATGAAAAGAATGTTAATAGATTATTGCAGAAAGCGATGCATATAACACTTTTATTGTCATTGTTCTTTTCAGTGTTTTGTCTGGGATATGCTGAAGATATTATGATTTTATTTGCGGGTAGAGAATTTGCGGTTGCAGCTAATACACTGCGATGGACAGTAGCATCTGTTATTGTGTTCAGCATAAGTGCTGTTTATACGGAACAGATATTTCCAGCATATGGAATGGAAAAATACGTAACTGTTTTTATTGGAACAGGGGCATGTGTGGATTTAGTATTGAATGCGATATTTATGCCTAAATGGGGTGCGGCCGGAGGCGCAGCAGCGACATTTTTTACAGAAGTTGTTGTTTTGGGACTGGTATTAAGAAAAGCGAGAGTTTTGGGGAATAATTATTTTAAAGATATTAGATTGAAAAAAATGTTGTTATTAGTTATAATAGAATGTGTTTGGTTAATTTTAAGTCAGAAATTAATCAGATTAAATTATATATTTAGGCTGCTGTTTGCGGGAATTGTGTATGTAATTCTGTTTGTAATTGTTCTGTTATTACAACATAACAGCCTGGTTTTGGAAGCAAAAAGAATGATTTTAAGAAAAATAAAAAGATGAAAGGAACAGATGAAAATGAATCCTCAATACATTATTGTTCAGGCCGGCGGAAAAGGAACGAGAATGGAGCATTTAACAGCTAATAAACCGAAAGCTTTGGTTCCTATTGGAAACAGACCGATGTTATTTCACTTGTTTGAAAAGTATCCAGACAAGCGTTTTATTGTAATAGCAGATTACAAAAGCGATGTTATGAAAAAGTATTTGTATGCATTTGCAAAGGTCAACTATCTTGTCGTTGATGCACATGGGAAAAAGGGAACCTGTGCAGGGGTAAAAAAGGCACTTGAAATGGTTCCGGATAATGAAGAATGCATGCTTATATGGTCAGATTTAGTTCTTCCGGAGAATTTTGAATTTCCAAAGCAAAAAGACGATTATGTTGGTTTGTCTAAAAATTTCAGATGCCGTTGGAGTTATAAAGATAGTCAGTTTGAAGAAATACCGTCTGAAGATTATGGAGTTGCAGGGCTTTTTATATTTAAAGATAAATCAAAGCTCGAAGATGTTCCTGAAGAAGGTGAGCTGGTTCGGTGGATGCAGCAGCAGGGACAAATATATAATACATTTGGATTATATCAGACAAAAGAATATGGTCTTCTTTCAGAATGGAAAAAAATTGGAGAAAGAAAAGAAGGGGGGCAGTGCCGTCCGTTTAATAAAATGACGGTGGAGGGAAATGTCATTACAAAAGAAGGAGTAGATGAGCAGGGAAAAGCGTTAGCAGTAAGAGAAAAAGCGTGGTATAAATATGTGATTAATAAAAATTACAAGCAAATCCCTCAGATTTATTCATTTGAGCCTTTTGCAATGCAGAAAATCAATGGTAAAAATATTTATCAGTATGATTTACAATTAGAACAGCAGAAAGAGGTAATTGATAAGCTGGTAAAATGCCTGAAAGAACTGCATACATTTGGAAAGGCACCTGCGGATTATTTCAGCATATATGAGGCCTATTTAGGGAAAACCTTTAAAAGACTTGAGAAAATACGTGATTTAGTTCCGTTTGCAAATGAAAAATATATTGTTGTAAACGGAAGAAAATGCAGAAATGTATTTTTTTATAAAGATGAATTAATAAAGAAATTTGAAAACTATAAATGTAATGAGTTTGTATTTTTGCATGGTGATAATACATTTTCTAACATGATGCTTGATGATGAAACAATGTCACCGGTGTTAATTGACCCGAGAGGATATTTCGGATATACGGAAATGTATGGAGATGTTGTATATGACTGGGCTAAATTGTATTATTCTATTGTTGGTAATTATGACCAGTTTAATTTAAAAAGATTCAGACTGCAAATCAATGAAAATGATGTTATGCTTGACATTGAATCTAATCATTGGGAAGCAGTTGAAGATTATTATTTGGATTTAATCAAAGATGAAGTTGATAAGAATACAATTAAGCTGATTCATGCAATTATATGGTTAAGTCTTACAACATATGCATGGGAAGATTATGATTCGATTTGTGGTGCATTTTATAATGGTTTGTATTATTTAGAAGAAGTTTTATAAAAAGGAGAAATTTAAATGATAAAGTATTTTGCAGATGTGGAAAGAGTGATTAGTGACTCATTGGAATCAATCGATGATATTCAATTTGAACAGTTGGTGTCAGACTGTGAACAGACATTAAGAAATGGTAATAAAATTATAGCAACAGGATTAGGCAAGAATGTTCCGATATGCGACAAGTTTGTGGGTACAATGTTATCATTGGGACTTAATGCGGGCTTTTTACATAGTAATACGGCAGTTCACGGTGATATGGGAATGGTTCATAGCGGTGACCTTGTTATTGTTCTTACAAAAAGCGGAGCAACAGCAGAATCTGTGTATTTAGTTGATTTATTAAAGCAGCGAAAAGGCGTAAAATTATGGCTGTTAAGCTTTAATGAACATAGTGTGTTAGCAGATTCTATGGACAATAAATTGATAATTAAATTAGAGCATGAAGGCGACCTTTGGAATATTGTTCCAAACAATTCTACTACGTTGAATTTAATTGTATTGCAGGCAGTAGCAATGGAATTGTCAAAGCGGCTTGAATTATCATTAGAAGATGATTTTAAGCCAAATCATCCGGGTGGAGCGATTGGAGTGACATTGAGACATGAATAAATTTATATTGTCATCGTTAAATCATACATGGATTTTAGATTTAGACGGAACCGTTGTTAAGCATAATGGATACAAAATTGACGGTGAAGACACATTGCTGCCAGGGGTCAGGGAGTTCTTTGATAATCTGGATGTGAATGATATGGTGATATTTGTCACCTCAAGAGAAGAACAGTACCGGAAACTGACAGAAAAATTCCTTAAAGAAAATAATATAAGATACAATTATATTATTTTTGGAGCTCCGTACGGAGAAAGAATTATAATAAATGATAACAAACCAAGCGGGCTTGTAATGTCGAAATCAGTAAGTCTTTCTAGAGATGAGGGGTTTGATTTTTGTGTGGAAGTAAATGAAGAATTGTAAATACTACCATAGTAAAATAGGGTCATGTTATACACAAAGAGGTGGAGGAAGATGTTAAAAAAAATAACCGGGCGACAAATTATTAATATATTGATATGGTTAAGTATAATGACATCCTCTTTCGATATTGTATTAAGCATCCGAATTGCAGGTATGACATTTAGATTTACACAGATTGTAATGATATTTGTAGCAGTTATATATGTTATAGATGTTATTCGGAAAGGTGTGATTAGAAAGCCGGTATCGGTAGGAAATATGATTATGGTTATTATATTTAATACTATATTCATATTTAATTCGTTGGATGTTTTTAATGCTGTAGGCTATGATTTCTGGTTAATGCTTGATTTTGTATATGTTTTAGTAATGGTGCATTTTTTTTCACAGGAAAAAGTGGAGACAGTTGTAAGAAATTATATAATCTGTTTTTTTATTATGGGCATTATTGGATTGATACAGTGGCTGTTGCAGTTTTTTGATATATACTTTTTTGTAACACAGATAAGTAATATGTACAGATGCAATGGATTCTCATATGAACCGTCATATTATTCCACATATATGATAATGGGTTGGACAGTCTGTGCTTATCTGTTAGAAAATAACTGCTATGCAGTATTAAAAAAACATTGGTTGTATGTGATAACGGGGACTATTACTATTGCGTTAATTTTATCAACATCAAGAATGGGCTGGCTGATGATGGCGCTTTGGTTTGTGGTAAGACTTGTTGTAAACCGAAAAAAATTTTTTACAGGTAAAATGAAGAAGAGTATGTTTCTGTTGTTGATATTCTTATTTATAGCAGTGATTGGCGGAGTATATATAATTATTGGTCATTGGAATAAGTTTGTCAGTGTATTTTTACAAGGATTGGGAATATTTGGAACAGCATCACATTCTTCTTCTGCGAGAATACAGGATTTGTATGATACTTTTAATATATTTAAGCAGAGTCCTTGGATAGGTTACAGTCTGGGTGGTCTTGATGCTCAGATTGCTAAACTGAAAAATATAATTTATGCAGGAAATGGTATGACGATGTGCATTACAGTGGAAGCATTAGCAGCATTTGGAATTATCGGTTTTGCTTTCTTTGCTCGATATTTTTATACTATATTTAAAAAAAGTATTAAATTAGCTCGAAAATTACCGAAAGAATATGGTTATATTATAAAAGCAGTTTTGTGGGCATTAGTTATGGAACTGGGAATTTTGCAGATGAATCAAAACATTTTAAGAGTGTATTTGTGGATACATATTGGAATTGTAAGTGTTGTTTATTTCATCGGACACAAAAAAGTTAATGTATAAATAGGGAGAGATTATAGATATGGATACAAAAAAGATAGCGATTGTTCATGATTGGCTTACGAATATGGGTGGAGCGGAGAAAGTAATTGAAAGCTTTATAAATATTTATCCCGAAGCACCGATTTATACATTAATGGTTAATAAAGGCAATTTATCGGAGAAATTTCAGGATAGGGAAATTATACCTTCTTTTTTGCAAAAAAAAATGAGTAAGAAGAAACCAAATCATCAAAAATTTCTTCCGTTTATGCCAATGGCATTTGAAAGTTTTGATTTAAATGAATATGATGTCATTTTAAGCAGTACTTCATCTTGTGCAAAAGGCGTTGTTACGAGACCGGACACAGTACATATTTGTTATTGTCACACACCTATGCGGTATGCATGGGAGTTTTATTACGAATATACAGAAAATATTGGGGGATTAAAGAAAAAATTATTAAAGTATGCTATGAATTATATACGGTTGTGGGATAGAGTTGCAGCTGACAGAGTGGATTATTTCATAGCAAATTCGCAATATGTAGCGAATAGAATATGGAAACATTACAGAAGAAAATCAACGGTGATATATCCGCCCGTAAATACTGAGTATTACACACCGGAAGGAGAAAAAGAGGAAATATATCTTTGTTTATCAAGACTTGTAAAATACAAAAAAGTGGATCTTGCAGTTGAGGCATTTAATAGAATCGGTAAGAAGCTGGTTGTCATAGGAGGTGGTGAACAACTGGACTACTTGAAGAGCATTGCGAAGCCTAACATTATCTTTTTGGGCAGACAGCCAGATGAAGTTGTGCGGGAATATTATAGAAAGTGTAAGGCGTTTATATTTCCGGGAGAGGAAGATTTTGGAATTACACCTGTGGAGGCACAGGCTTGTGGAACACCTGTTATAGCTTATGGAAAAGGTGGAGCTACAGAAACGGTTATTGATGGTATCACAGGTGTGTTCTTTAAAGAGCAGACAGAGGAATCATTAATTGATGCAGTTGATAGGTTTGAAAAAATTTCAATAGATAGTGGTGTATGCAGGGAAAATGCAGAGAAATTCGGCATTGAACGATTTGAACATCAAATGAAAAATTACGTGGAGTATTGTTGCCAGCATAAAACAGTGCATCAGAATGAAATAGATATTGAGAATTTTTAATTAGAAATTATTCTAAAATCAATATGAGGTATAATTCATTAGGAAAGTATCAGATTCAGAGTAGTTAAAAAGAGAGCAGATTTCTTTGCTGAGTAAATCTGCTCTGAATGTGATTCTTTCTAATTGTACCAATTCGCGACCGGGTGGTCACAGAGTATATGGGGATTGCATTTGTTCTATTGACTCTCAAAATGCAGAACCCCTGCAAAATCAGGAAATGGCAAACCCTGCTGCTGTCATCTGTTGAAAAATAGGTATGAGAAACAAGCTATAGTGGCTCAGTTGTCAAGACAAAAATCTAAAATTTTTATAATGAACTGATATTGTGGATAAGTTACAAGGAACATGGGAAGGATAGTGGAACTCTCCCCTGAACCATTCTATGCTAAGCT